>Ga0214921_10006691_pt1 | contig 15634 bp, 14 predicted proteins | sample LL1505_MetaG_FD_177992 | JGI IMG/M metagenome (GOLD analysis project Ga0214921, IMG submission 177992) | Freshwater microbial communities from Lake Lanier, Atlanta, Georgia, United States - LL-1505 | ecosystem: Environmental > Aquatic > Freshwater > Lake | place: USA: Georgia | collected...
TAAAATATTTATAGTATGAAATGGAAAGCAAAGGTCTTGCGGTGATTTCGACAGAATGTACGAACTGTCGCAGATTCATAGAAATATTGGGCAAGGTAAAGAACCACGGAATCATAGTCGCAGATTATTCAACACTGACGCCAGTCCAACGTTTGCAAGTGCAGGCAGTTCCAACGGTCATATTGAATTCCGGGAAAAAGCTCGTTGGAACTGATGTGTTCACGTGGATCAATGAAACATATGCTTCGGTGCTGGAGCCGTCGGCCTACAATATCGACGACGAAGAGCTTTCTTTTTCGAACGTGGACGATCCCGTTGGATATTGTGATTCTTCTTCGTGTTATGCGACTCTTTAAAAAATATATTATATATATTATGGATCTTCTCGGCTTAAAGGTTGCGAGTACCACATCGAAAGGTAGAGAACTATTGAAAAATACAAAAAGCACCGCAAAGGACATCACGATTCGCTTCGCAGATCTCGTCGTGGCTGCGTTCGGCATCGTCTCTGCTTTGGCATTTAACGATGCTGTGAAATCTTTATTTGCCGAAGGGGGTGTGTTTGCTCGATTTGCAAAAGGAGGTCCTTGGGTCGCTGCTTTCGTGATCATGCTTCTTACAATTGCAGTTGGGTACTGGCGAACAAAATTGATCCCAACGAAATAAAAGCATGATCATATCTGCTCCATTTGTATCTTACCAGAGGACGTCGAGAACACGATCGTATTTATTCCATTCTGTTTTAGAAGATTCATGCACATGGAACACGGCCGAGAATTCGCCAGCTTAGTTTCTGCGTTGCTTATCCGAACTATGACAGCCTTCTTGTTCGAATATTGCTCGGAATCCATCTTCCAGATCGCATCCATTTCTGCATGGACGCTCAAGGTCCCAATTTTATTTCGAACGTGATTGTTTCCCTTCGAAATAACATTCTTTCCGGACATTATCACGCATCCATGTCGGAACGGCCCGCTCGACTTCTGCGCTTGTTCGATGGCAATATCTATCGCCTCGATCAATTTGACCATTTTACTTTTAATACAATGACATAATGGTCAAATGATATATAAGTTATTATGCCGGGATCAAATGACACTAAACAGACACCGAAGTTGTTCCCATAGTCGTTGTGGTTATCATCACCGCATCGGATACTCCCGCGCCGATCGGTCGTTTGAGTTTTGAAGCGATTTTAGTAATACCGAAGGGTTTGTAAATCAATAACAGCGCCAGAGTTATTCCGCTCGATAAATATACGATCGCTTTGACGAGATTCGTGTTATTTTTCTGTTTTTCACGGAGTACTTTTACGAAATGAACTATAGAAACTGCAATTATATACACCGTGATAGTCCAGAATAATATTTCTATATAAGAATTCATATTATTATATCGAAATATTATATTTTGATAAAATAAGATGAAATTTGATAAAACATTGGCCGTCATTATTTCTACGATCATATTGGCAGCAGCATTCAAGTACGAGCGCGACGACATGGGGTGCGAGAGTTGCATGAATCCCTCGGTGTCAGCGTGCTCCGATTATAATTCTATATATGTTCGAGGATTGAATTACTCGCGAGGCGATTCGCCCGACAAAGTTAAAGACAAGCTGGCAAAGCTGCTGGATTTCGATCAGTCGTCCGGCTCGTGGAAAAGATGCGTACTCTGGAGCTTCTTGTTGTCTATTTTGAATTATCTCATGTACCAAAAAGGTGGTTGCATCGATGACAGTAATATTCAAGGTGGATGGCTTTTCATGATATCGTGGATCGTGAATTTCTCCGTGCTGTACGCTTTGAAGAGTTTCGAATCATTCCATATTTTCCGAGTGGTTCGCGAAATTGGTAACGAGCTAATGTCTAAGTTGTAAGAACATCGGACGTTTTTGGTACTTTAGCAATGAGCTCTCTGACGTATTCGACCGATTGGTGATACAAATCACACGCGTCCGCAATCTTTACCGCGAGAATGTCGTCGTCTATGAGTAAAGCGCGAACAACGTGTTCCTCGGCATTTCGAATGTCGTAATGGTCTGCGATCACGTGAAGTTTTTTCAGGACTGACATTTGATGCTCTTCCGTGCCAATGTACAAATTAGCACATTTGTGTATGACCGGGCATACGTAATTTGTCAAAACGTCTAGCATCTCCGGGACTATTCCCATATCGGCCTTCACTGTCAGTCTCCTGGAGCGGCATACTATCGTTGGGCGTTTGGCGAAGATGTTCGTAGGGCGAAGCGCGATCATTTACACTATTATTATTTATTTTCATAATTTTTTACATTTATATAATATTTACATGGTTTTCTTCATTAAATTGTTATGGCATGACGATATGATCACATGTCATCAGGGTGGCGAATTCCAAGAAAAATTGGAAAGCGAGGTGCGGCCTTCATTCCGGTGGCAAAATATTTGAACTTCACGAGCTTGCCGATGAGCTTCTCGCGGTCGTTCCAAAACTCCTTCCGTTGCTCCATGTCAAACCCGCTGCCGATCGCAAATTCGATTCCATTCCAGGACACGGTAAAGCTGCCGAGCATTCCTTGGTCGATCTTGCCGTCCTTGTGAGACGATCGCTTCATGTCGCCGAGTTCGTTCATCTTCTTATCGTTTGTGTTCTTTTGGAGCTCGTTGAATCCCACGATAATTGCTTCGTCGTCATCAAATTTCTTCATCTTGACGAGGGAGCCTTCTTTCAGAGTCGAACGCCCGAATTTGTAGGGACCATGAGGAGATCGGAGCATGACACCCTCGTAGCCCTGAGCGATAACCTCGGTTTCGTATTTGATCAGCTCTTCGGGCGTGTTGATCTCGGTGGGAATGAGCGGCACGATTTTCACCGGGGAAGCCGTGAGGATCTCGGGATGTTCATCCACGTACTTCTTCATGTCGTTCATGCGTTCGAGATATGGCTTCTTGGGATCGTCGAGCACATAATCGAACCAGTAAAAGAACGCCGCATCGTTTCCGATGTGTTTATCGGCACTCATGACCATGGACGTCGTATTTTGGAACGTTCCGCCCGTCATGAGTTCGCCGTCCGAGCCATCCGGAATGAGATCTTTGATCGCCGCTGCCATTTCGGCGTTGCGGATCGGCTTGAAGGTTCGAGAGACGATGCTGCCATCGACCTTCAGGCATCGGATTCCGTCGAGCTTTGGAGTAACATATACAGGGAATTTGATGGAGTCGATGGATTCGAGGGATGCCGCTAGCATGGGCTTTGTAATCGACATTTTTATAATATTAGTATGCGATGTTTGCCTTATATACACTATTGTGACGATATTGGATACCGGGATCAAATGACACTTAAATAAATCATATCGTCAGATTAAACAATTTAACGAAATGATATAATGCAATAGTAACGGCGAGATGTCCGAGGAAGTTCTGTTCAATATCAGGACTCTGCAAGGCAGTGTGATCAAGAGTTTGTTCGATACTCTTAAAGAGATAATTCACGATGTCACTCTGACGTTCGATCATACCGGAATCAGAATTTCTGCGATGGATGGATCGAAAGTGAGTCTCGTTCATCTCAAGCTCGATGCCGAAGCTTTCGAGGAATATCACTGTCCAAAAAAACACGATATAGGAATCAACGTGCTCAACATGTTCAAACTTCTTCGGAGTGCTGGAAGTCACGACAGTATTTTGCTCCGTTATCTCGCAAACAACCCGCACGTTCTCGAAATCGTGATTCAGAACTTTGACAAAAATTCTGTCACGAAATTCAACATGAAGCTCATCGAGATCGATTCGGTGTACATCGAAGTGAACGACATCGATTTTGATACGATCGTCACGATTCCTTCTAATTATTTCCAGCGTTTGTGTCGCGATATGTCCGACATCACCGATTATCTTCGAATCATCAAAAAGGGAGATGAGCTGTCGTTCAATTCAGACTTCGAATCTTCTACCGATTTCGCGTCGCAATCGACCGTCATCGGCAATTCGAGCACTGGCACCATCCAGACGTTGGATCAAGCCGACTACGACAATAAATTTTCGCTAAAATATATCACGGGATTCTGCAAGGCTTCCGGGCTGTCCTCGGTCGTTGAGCTTTACCTGAAGGAATCATATCCTCTAATTCTAAAATATTCGGTCGGCGGGATCGGGAGTCTCAAATTCATAATTGCTCCATCGATCGATTAGCGGCGACGTCTTGGACCCTTCATCATCTTCTGTGATCTTGCTTGTCCCATTTGTCTTTTCTGCATGGATTGTGCCTTTGCCCTCGCCCGCTCTTGTTCTAGTTTGACGGATTTTTGTCTCTTTTCTTGTTCCATCTTTGCAGATTGTGCCTTTGCCCTTGCCCGCTCTTGTTCTAGTTTGATGGATTTTTGCCTCTTTTCTTGTTCCATCTTTGCAGATTGTGCCTTTGCTTTTGCCTGCTCTGCCATCTGTTTACTCGACTGTGCCAGAGCAGATTGTGCCTTTGCCTTTGCCTGCTCTGCCATCTGTTTACTCGACTGTGCCAGAGCAGATTGTGCCTTTGCCTTTGTCTGCATCATCAATTGTTGCTGCGGAGACCGTGCTTGCTGCGGAGACCGTGCTTGCTGCGGAGACCGTGCTTGCTGCGGAGAAGATATAATTTTGGCAGATTTTTGTTCCAGACCTCTCAGCTCTGTAATTAATCTTCCTTTTGCTTGCTGAGCTGACTGAAGATTCTGCTGGCGCTTTCTCGAGAACCTCGTGAGTTTCTCGACCTTTCTCGTATCGCGTCTTGCACTCGCGGTAATTATGTTCTTACCGGCTCTGTCTACGTTAGCCGAAGCTTTTTTAGCCTTCTCGGAGACATCTTTGATTTTTCGTTTTGTCGATATGATCTCTCTTTCGAGCGATTTCTTAATTGTAGCTTTTTCTTGAGCAGCTTTTTCTTGAGCAGCTTTTGCTCTTGCCGCTTCAGCCTTTATCTTTGCTTCTTCTGCCAATCTTTGTGGCGACTTTCCAGGGGATGCTGCTAATTGCTTTTTCCTTTCCACGATTGCTCGATTCAGCGACTGGACGAGATCGGTTCTCTTCTTCGTCACGGCGGATGCTCTGCGTTTGGCATATTGCGCTTCTACCTCCGCTAGCGTTTTCCCGGGTATCAGTTGTTCTGGAGAAGGTGAAAATTTACCAGAAGGGACTTTCCCCGGAGATGCTGCCAATTGTTTCTTCCTTTCCACAATTGCTCGATCTAATGCTTGAACAACATTGGATCTCTGCTTTGCCGCGGCCGACGCTCTTGATTTGGCATAACGTGCCTCTACCTCCGCAATAGTTTTTCCAGGTATTAGTCTTTCTGGGCGAATCTTTAACAATCTCGATGTTGATGATTGTTGTGGAGATTTGCCTGCTAATTGCTTTTTCCTTTCCACGATTGCTCGATTCAGCGCCTGGACGAGATCGGTTCTCTTCTTCGTCACGGCGGATGCTCTGCGTTTGGCATATTGTGCTTCTACCTCCGCCAGCGTTTTTCCGGGAATCAGACGTTCTGGAGGAACTCTGAATACGTTTGAAGGTTTGGTTTGAGGAACTTTGCCAGGAGAAGGTGATACTTTACCAGGGGATCCTCCGAGTTGTTTTCTCCTCACGATAATTGCTCTGTCAAGTGCCTGGACAAGGGCGACTCGGCCTTTTGAAGCTGCTGCAGCCTTCCGTTGTTTGTACTCCTTTTCAACTTCTTGAAGAGTCTTACCGGGTAACAATTGCTCGGGAGCTAATTTTAATACGTTTGCTCCCTGAGTCTTCAATCGCTGGAGTCTTATGGGAAGTGCTCTGTCCAGACGAGCGACGAGGTCTTTGTTTCCTTTGCGCAAAGCCGCTGCTCTTCTCTCCGAGTGAACTTTCCTGACGGCTTGTTCCGTCTTTCCTGGGAGAAGATATTCGGCATTTTTTTCGGGAGTCGTCTGCATCGGTGTTTTTCCCGTGGGCGATTTTACGGGTGTCGTTTGAGCGGGCTTTCCGGGGGAAGCTCCGAATTGTTTCCTTCGTTCCACGATCGCTCTATTGAGCGCTTGCACAAAAGCGGTTCGGCCTTTTGAAGCTGCTTCAGCCTTCCGTTGTTTATATGTCGCTTCGACTTCTGCAAGAGTTTTCCCAGGGATAAGTTTTTCAGGAGAAACTTTGAATACGTTGGCTCCCTGAGTCTTCAATCGTTGGAGTCTTATGGGAAGTGCTCTGTCCAGACGAGCGACGAGGTCTTTGTTTCCTTTTCTCAAGGCCGCTGCTCTTCTCTCCGAGTGAACTTTCCTGACGGCTTGTTCCGTCTTTCCGGGAAGAAGATATTCGGCATTTTTTTCGGGAGTCGACTGCATTGGTGTTTTTCCCGTGGGCGATTTTACGGGTGTCGTTTGAGCGGGCTTTCCGGGGGAAGCTCCGAATTGTTTCCTTCGTTCCACGATCGCTCTGTCAAGTGCCTGAACGAGTGCGGTTCGGCCTTTCGAAGCTGCTGCAGCCTTTCGTTGTTTATATGTCGCTTCGACTTCTGCAAGAGTTTTCCCAGGGATAAGTTTTTCAGGAGAAACTCTGAATACGTTTGCTCCCTGAGTCTTCAATCGCTGGAGTCTTATGGGAAGTGCTCTGTCTAATCGTTCGACGAGGTCCTTATTTCCTTTGCGCAAGGCCGCTGCTCTTCTCTCCGAATGAACTTTCCTGACGGCTTGTTCCGTCTTTCCTGGGAGAAGATATTCGGCATTTTTTTCGGGAGTCGTCTGCATCGGTGTTTTTCCCGTGGGCGATTTTACGGGTGTCGTTTGAGCGGGCTTTCCGGAGGAAGCTCCGAATTGTTTCCTCCGAATCTCGATTGCTCTATCCAGCGCCTTGACAAGCTTTGTCCGTCCCTTGGCAGCTGCTTCAGCTCTCTTTTGCTTGTATACCGCTTCGACTTCTGCAAGAGTTTTCCCCGGTAACATTGTTTCGGGAGTCCATTTTGAAGGTCTTTGTTGTTGTGAAGTTTTTTGTGGAATATCATCGTCATTATTGTCGTCATTCTCATTTGGCTCTTGAGGAACTGATATGCGACCGCTTACACGTCCGCTTCTTCGAGGTGATATGTAATTATCTGGCCTCTGAACCGGTCCAATCTGCGATGAATAATTTATTTGTTGATCATACGGCCTGTTTTGAAATCCACCCATATCTGGTGCAGGCAGAGGACCAATTGGCGCCGAGTAATTTCTGCTTCTATCAAACGACATTCCGAGTCCGGGGCCTTGAGTCGGGCCAATCTGCGATGAATAATTGATCCGTTGATCGAATGGTCTGTTTTGAAATCCGGACATATTGGGACCGGGCAGAGGACCGATTGGTGCCGAGTAATTTCTGCTTCTATCGAACGACATTCCGAGTCCGGGTCCTTGAGTAGGACCGATTGGTGCCGAGTAATTGATCCGTTGATCATACGGCCTGTTTTTAAAACCGGACATATTGGGACCGGGCAACGGACCTATAGGCGCCGAGTAATTTCTGCTTCTATCGAACGACATTCCGAGTCCGGGTCCTTGAGTAGGTCCTATCGGAGATGTATAATTGATCCGTTGATCGTACGGCCTGTTTTTAAAACCGGACATATTGGGACCGGGCAGAGGACCTATAGGCGCCGAGTAATTTCTGCTTCTATCGAACGACATTCCGAGTCCGGGTCCTTGAGTAGGACCAATTGGTGCCGAGTAATTGATCCGTTGATCGTACGGTCTATTTTTAAAGCCGGACATATCGGGACCGGGCAATGGTCCGATTGGTGCCGAATAATCAAGATTTCCGGTCTGAGAATTAATTAATTTGCTCGGAGATGTAGTCGGAGTCGTCACAGTTGGAGTCGTCGTAGTCGCCGTATTCACAAATGTTTTTGGCGTTCCAGAAAGAACCACAGGCTGAACATTTGTAGTAATCACCGACGGTGTTATTCTGGCTTTGGCAAGATTGTCTACGAGGCGATTCCGCTGCTTTTTGATCGCTTTGATTTCCTCGGCGAGTGCTGCCGCTTTGTACTTTTCTCGAATCTCAGTCCTCGCCAATGCGCGCTCTTGTGCTTCGGGAGAAATTCTACGTCTCGTATTGGGAACGTAAACCTCGACATGCTGTCCTCCATCCTGTTTTATGTTTGCCAACTTCGTATATCCATCTTTCGGATCTGTGGAGTATGACATCACTTATTATATAAATCATATATTTTATTATATACAATGTCTCCATACTAATTTACGACCCTCGTGTTCACCTGCGTATGTTCGTTTATGATTAGCACACCTATATATACCAGAATTGTGAACACCAGTGAAAGTTTCTGCTTTCGTGATAGATGAAAATTCAAAAATTACTTTTTGATCAGGATCGTCTTTATAAAAGGCAATGACGGGTTTCTCTTTTTTCTCGTGTTGTTTTTTTATAATACAACGCCATTGACGTAATGGCTTTTCGTCATATTGAGCGTCAAAAACATCGTTTTCGTAAGTAAAATAATCAGTTATACCATTGATAACAGCGTGTATGTTTGAAGAACGTCGTTGATAGAATCTCGCAGCTTCATTCATCCCACCAAATACTCGTTCTTCTTGCGTAGACATATTGAATACGCGTATTGCACGAGAGTTAATATGGTCCCCACCCGAACCAGCTCCTGCTTCTCCACCAGGAGAACTATTTAATCCATTTTTGAACGTGTCGTACTTTAAAATTAAGGAAATCTCGATATCATACACTTCTTCTTTAAGAAGATCTTGTGCGATAATAATTTTAGTGAATTGTTCCCAACCATATTTTCGCAGGCAATTATATAACTTTCGACTGGTTGTATATTTATCATTATTCGTATTGACTATGTGCGATTTCATTCGCCCTTTTAAGTCCTTAGTTTGACCAATGTATAGATGTTTTGGACCTTCGGGATATATAATATTTTTAAAAGTTCCATCTGCTTCATATTCTATATATAATTCGTCATCCTCTTTGAGAATCGCATAAATCACGTATGTTGACATTTTATATATTAAACACGATGGCTTTATTTAAATTGTTTTTAATGACGATATGATCATTCTTTCTTTTTGAAAAAAGAGGTTATTTCGTGTTGTTTGTTGGCTATGTTTTTCTTCACGCGTTTGACAATCTTCAGATCCGATTTGAAGACATTTTTGAGCTGCTCGATCTTCGGCTTGTTCACGGCATCCCCGAAGATCTCTGCTTCCGGATCGTCCACCAATGGGTCGAACAGGCTGATGATTGGTTTGAGAAGCTGGTGTTCTATATAAAACAAGCGATCGACAATGAGCCCATTATCGCGAGCGAACGTAGGATCTTCGGCTTTGAACGATTGCTTGATATCAGGATTCGCGCGATCCTCTATGTACACGAACGGCACTCGAGCTCCGCTCGGAACCGGAAAGCCTGTCCGTTGGAAGATTTTATCGGCCACGTGGAGATGTGGTTGACACGTGTTTTTATAATCAGTCTTGAGAGTCTTAGACATCACGAACTTTTCCATGGGATATTCGTTGTCAAGGACCTTACGAATTTTTTCACGTGTCTCCTTGATGGCCGTTGGTGTGTTTTTCGCATGAAGAATAGTGTCGAGGCTCTCCTTCAAAATTTCTCTGGTGATCGGTGAGAAATCTCTCCGCACCAGAGCCAGTCCCTTCACATCGATCTTACCCTTTTCGCCGAGCTCCTCAAATTTCACCGCAGCATATCTTTTCTTGGAATAAAGCACATACGGATAATATATCTTTTCGAACTCTAAGTCGTTCGGAGCCTTGAAATCTTTCGTGATCTCGCCAGCAAGCCATTCAGCTTTTTTGAAATGCGCTTCCATGTCGACGGAACCGTCTTCCTTGTTAGGAACGTTCATTTTGACCATCACGGAATCGGTATCGCCGTAAACTACCACAGATCCGGGAATGAGCTCCAGAGCTCTTTTGGCGGTATGGTCGATCATCTTTCGTCCGGTCGCGGTAACAGATGCCGCTATCGGAACGATTGGCACGAATCCTTTGCTTGCTCCGAGGAAACCGTATACGGAGTTCATGACGACCTTGTACGCTTTTTGTTGAGCATCGTACAGATTTTCTTTGAAATCGTCGCCAGCTTTCTTCGCCCCCGCCATGAGCTTCTTCGCGTGCTTCCTGAATTTCGCAAGATCGTCCAAAAGCGCAGGCACGACACCTTGGCAGCTACCGTCCTCTTTACGTTGAGCATATCGAAATGTGCCGAGTCCCGTTTCGATCTCGTAATATTCGACTCCGGGAATGTTGTCGAACTTATGTTCCATCACCAGCGTCTCCGGACTCATATTGTGTGCTCTGATGATGCTCGGATACAGACTCGCAAAATCCAAGGCTGCGATCGGCGTGAAGTACGCGCCTTTCTTCGGCTCGAGAACTGTCGCACCTTCGTACTTCCCTTCGGTGACCCACGCTTTGTCGTCCGGCATCGAATATCCCATCTCGCGGGCTTTGCCGAACAAGCACGAGAAGCATCGGATCTGCTGACCTCGGAAATTGATGTATTCGACCGGGACCTTGACGGCGTTTGCCATCTCCGTCAGATCTTCAAAGATCGCAAGTTTTTTGAGGAGATCAATAGGAAGAGTGGTATCCTTAGCCGCATACGATGCGATCACCGCTCGATCGTCCGCATTTCCTTCGAAGCGTTCGAAGATTTGCATAGCGGGTAGATCATTCTTCTGGTCCCCGAGGTACTCTTTCGAGACGTTGTTCAAAGAGTAAGACTCCATGTTTCTGTTCTTCCGGAACCACTGGAGAAGATCGATCTGCATGACTCCCGGGACGTCGAGAAGGAAGAATGAGTTTTGACCGAAAGCATTCGAACTCAGATCGCGCTCGATCACGTTACCTCCGCCCGATTCCAACCTGCCAAGCTTGTAGAGATCCACGGTGTCTTCGCCGGTCACGTCATCGACGAGCATCTGCGAACGCCCGTGAATATATCTCCAATCGTATTGCCACACGTTGTATCCGATCAAAATGTCAACTTTTTGATCGTTCATGACGTCCAGCCATGTGTTGATGACATCGTATTCGTCCGAGCGAGAGATGATCTCGACGTCGTCAACCGGAGCAGTATCGTGCAGACACACTACCGTGGTTTTGTATGGTTGGGGCTCGCCGTATTTTTGAAAGGAGGTCGCTATCTGAGTCACGTAATCCCCGCGATTCGTCGCCAGCGGAAACTTTCTCTCCTTCGAGTACGTCTCGATATCCCAGGATGCTATGATCAGAGGGGGAACCGCGTCGGATTTGAACGGAGCAAGATTCCTGAATGTAGTCTCGATCTCGATGTCAGAACGCGAGATCTTTTCCTGAACGGGGTGGGCGTTGGAAACTTTCATCCACCCGGCGGGATCGAGATTTTGAATATGGAACATTCGGATGAGAGAATCCACCGACGATTCGTACAATTGATACGTGCGTTTCAATTGATACTTGGCCTTCCTCATCTTCTCGGTTGTCTTGAACACGAACTGAACGAGATTTCGAAGTTTGCCATTGTCGAAACCCCACATATTTTTCTTTCGAGTCAGCAAGCACATGTCTCGGATCGCTTCATATTTCATTGCGGTCTCTGTGATGAAGAGATTCGTACGCGCGAGTGACCATGTCTCGGGCACCTCGAGCAAAAACACCGGAGTGAATCGTGCTCTGACGAGGATAGTTTTGCCATCCGCACACTTTCCGAAGATGTTGATACGGTGATATTCATCGCTGGTTTTTGTCGCCAGAACGTCCTCGGATCTGTAATCCGTGGGGAAGAACTCGTAGGCAGCCATACTTGTACTATACGAGTGAAAGACTTTATTAAATTAACCAAAGTGACGATATAACAATATTTGAAAGTGTCATTTGATCCAGGTACATACAATCTATATAATGCTCGATCTTCATATTGATTCGCATAAAAATGACTCGGGAATGGAAGTACTATGATTTTGACGCGAACTGGAGTGAATTCCTCAAAGTTTGGAAGTCTGAAGAAGTTCAGGAAGAGCTCGACATGACAATGGAAAATTGGGAGAGAGATAACCCGACATATACATATACCGATGATACGCATAAATTAAGGATTTATGAAAGAGGAGATCCGTTGTGGGAATTTGGTAGAACGGACTACTGGGCATGCAAAATCTACGAAGATCCTCGTGACAAAGATGAGACGGATATAACAGTAAAGGCGTTTGCAAAGTCGATGATGAACGTTCATCCCGGACTGCTTATACGTGGTAAACCAAAACCAGGAAGAGTGATGCCAGAATGTGACGAAGACTTGGTAGGCCAATTTTACACGACATCAGGAGCGATGTCGGAGCAAATGGATCGTCAACATGCAAAACGGGCGCCAAAACCCGACACTCTTGAAAGCATGATTATGATGATGGGGAAAAATTTTATTAGAGACCCGCTGTTCGTAGCGGCTGAAATGCTGTTCGGAGATGCCATTCTTATAAAAGATATTGATGGAAATAGTCTTATTTTGATCCCGCATGAGAAGATCGTGTTTGATTTATACAATTTTTATTTCATCACCCGTGACAAAGATACGAATCCTTCATTCGTTCTACAATCGGACGAGTATTACGATTCGAAAATTAATGATGATGATTACGACGATGATGATGATGATGATTACGACGATGATGAATAAATGATTAACTTGTAACATTCATTTTTGATTTCACATCATCCATCGTTCCGAATATAAACCGGAATCTCCAGCCATAAGTTCCCTCCGGCAAAGGCACGGAGAAATTTTTGTTCGAACCCAGACGTTGCACGATGTTGAATTTTCGCCACGTAGAACTTTCGCTCTCGAACGTGTATCGCGGCACGTCGAGAGGAGGGCCGTTGACGACCGATTTAGGCCAGTCAAGAAGCATGACTCCCCATGCGCGCTTTCTATCTGACGTAGCATTTATGATGCCATACGTCCGAGTTTTTCCGGATTTTACCCAGAAAATCTCAGTATTTTTCGGCGTTTTCCATCCGTCGTTTTGAAGCACGCTCCGATTTTCGCTCGACGCGATTGGCACCCAACACGCCAATACTTCTACCTGCGAGAAATAATGTCCCGCTGGAATGTTCAAATTCACGGAGTAGTCCAGAGTCGTCTCGTCGATGAATTCTATGCGTTTGCTGAGTTCTACGTTTGACAGCACCGTCTTATTGGCTACTGGCAACGTTCGCTTTCCCGTCCGTTTATCGACCAACAGATATCCCGGGGGACGGAAATATGCCGGGATGCTGCGAGTGTACACCGCGTTATCATTCGCGCGAATCTCTAGGATCTTGCTAGAGCTTTTCCCGGTGAAACTGTCCGTAGACATACCGCCTTCCGTAGGATTGTACATTTCGTTCGACATTCCGAGCTGTGGCCGAATATCGAAAGACATTGCTGTTTGTAAAGAAGCTCCGACGATCGCCACAGGAAGCACGAAATCGACTCCATCGTACGATAACCGATATACAGCACCGCCGAGATGCGTCGACAATTGAACGGTCACTTTTTTATTCGAAAGCGTATATATTCCAAATATGCACTTGGGCATTGTTTTACAAGCAAGATCCGTTTTAGTCTGAACAAATGCCGACAAAGGAAGTTGTTTCAAATCGTCATAGCGAATCACAACTGTATTTGGTTCGGGCTTCGGCGTAGGCTTCGGTTCGGGCTTCGGCGTAGGCTTCGGTTCGGGCTTCGGCGTAGGCTTCGGTTCGAGAGCCGGGTTATTAGATCCAACGCACGACGTGGACGATGAATTCCATATCAATCCTCCGGGACAATTCATCATCGTCGTTCCATTGAAGAAGATCACGTCACCGTCTTTTCCCCATAAATCGTCATTGGCAGGTCGTATCGGTGCCATAGTATTGCTCGGAAGTTCGGGGAATAATTTTTGTTCGTCGACGACCGTTCGTGTAGGAAACGACATATATAACTATGAAGTATTATTTTTAATTAATTAATATATGCGATAATTATGGATTACGAATACGTTATTATCGGCGGTGGAGTCGCGGGCTTGTATGCCAATTATTTATTGACCAAGAAGAAATACGAGTGCATCGTTTTAGAAAAGAATTCGACCGTATCGGGAAGAGTGAGAGAACACGAATTTCACGGGGTTTTGCTCAAATGCGGTGCGGGAATCGTAGTTCCAGAGAACAAAACGCTCGTGAAACTTCTCAAGAAATTAGGTATAAAAGTGGAGTTCTCTCCCGCTGGCATAGTAGACCTCATCGAGCCCTCGTTCGACATGAACGTTGCCGTGAAGAGGATCAAGAAAGCTTATAAAACCATGACAAAGAAAGATCTTTTGAATCTCACTTCGAAAGAAATTCTGTACAAATATTTCGAAAAAGAGTTTGCCGACGACTTCATACTCCACTCGGAATTCGAAGATTACCTAGATGGAAGTTTTGATTATTTGATGAAATATTATCCGATCGCCGATCTCGACAACCAACCGTTCGAATCCATGGGCGGACCGTGGACGGAACTCGTAAACAAATTGACGCTGCCGAACATAAAAACTGACTACGAAGTAAAAACTGTCGAGAAGAAAGGTGCCATATTTTTGATAAACGGAGAAATACGAGCCAAGCAAGTCATATTCGCCGTTACGGTCACCGCGCTAGAAAACATTCAATGCGTAGGCTTCAAAGTACCGAAAATATCAGACTATGTAAGTTCTACGCCGTTCTCGCGAGTATATGCGTATTACAAAGATGGATATAACATGAAAGATGGATATGTAAAAGTTGGCGGAATGGTCGACAAAGTCATCAAGATAAACAAGAACGTTGCGATGGCCAGTTACGCGGATGGTCCCAAAGCAATTTTTTGGGGCGGAGTCAAGAAATTACCCCTCGAAGAACAGATTAAAATCGTGAAACAAAAGCTCGAAGATGTTGGTTTCGACTTTGGAACTCCCGACGATATTTTTATCGCATATTGGCCGGTAGGCGACCACGTACTCAAGCCATATGGAAAATATAAGACGATCGACAATCTTCTGGACAAGCTGACGAAGCCGTGTAAAAACGTGTATATCATCGGCGAAATTTTATCGAAACGCCCGGGATATGTAGATGGCGCTTTACAATCCGTAGAACGAATTTTTAAATGACGATATACGTCTCCGTATCGACAAACCGCCCTCGCGACCAGGTACTCCGTTTCCATGGACGGCTGAATAATCACATTAGCGCTGGCATATCGTCATCCTCCGTATCGACAAACCGCCCTCGAGTCCAGATATTCCATTTTCATGAACGGCCAAATATAAAATATATCAATATAGTATATGTCAGACAGAAAAGATTTCAACGCCAATTATGACGAAGCGTTAAAAAAGTATACGGATCTGAGAAACGGCGGAACGTCTCACGACGATGCGATCAAAATATTACAGCAACAATACACCGGTCTCGGCCCGAATAATCAAGCGCGTTTACAGCAGAGTTATAAACCGGCGACGACAAACGTCATCAGCACGCTCGATTTGAATCTTCTCACGAAGGGCGGCGGTTCTTGGAACATCGACCGATATGATATGAAGAAGAGCGTCGTCACGAAGTTCGATGGCGAGACCGTGGTAAAATGCCAGTACGATAAAA
>Ga0214921_10006692_pt1 | contig 15628 bp, 14 predicted proteins | sample LL1505_MetaG_FD_177992 | JGI IMG/M metagenome (GOLD analysis project Ga0214921, IMG submission 177992) | Freshwater microbial communities from Lake Lanier, Atlanta, Georgia, United States - LL-1505 | ecosystem: Environmental > Aquatic > Freshwater > Lake | place: USA: Georgia | collected...
GGAATCTCTAAATCAGCACTGTAGCGAGACAAAGGCCCATCACCATGTACTTTTCTGGTTTCTATTTCTGCAGCTAAAACAAAGCGGCCGATTAACTGGCTTGTTGAATCTTTAAGGCGGGCCAGGCTTCGGTGGCTACCGTCGTAGTAATGCGGCCACGCTGACAACGACGACAAACGGGCATGAGCATCAAGTGCTTCTTGTTCAGTTGCATCACTCTTGTAATCAGTCGTCATCACCTTGTAGAGCTCTGCAAAATTATCGGCAAAGTTAGTAACAGAAACTTGGCCAGCAAAAATCGCATCTTCTAAATCATGCACCGAGTATGCACAATCATCTGACCAATCCATGATTTGAGCTTCAATACACTTTTTTCCAACAGGCGCGTCTTTTCTCATCCATGTGAAAACTTCTACATCATCGTCATAGACACCAAATTTGCGCGGATTTTCAGATCGTGGCCATGGATACTTTGTTGCACCATCTAGTGATGCACGAGTTAAGTTAAGACCAATACTTTTGCCATTACCATCAACTGTTTTTGCTTCGAGACGAACTAATAATCTAAAGCTCTGCGCATTTCCTTCAAAGCCACCAAAATCTTTTGCGATCTCGGCCAAAGCTTCTTCGCCATTGTGTCCAAATGGCGGGTGTCCCAAATCATGTGACAAACAGGCCGTATCTTGTAGATCTGGATCCGCGCCAAGTGATTCGCCCAGTTCGCGACCAATTTGTGCGCATTCCAGTGAATGTGAAAGTCGAGTGCGCTGAAAATCGTTTTCCCAAGGAACTGCTACTTGAGTTTTTGCTGCTAGTCGTCGAAGCGATGCTGAATGAATAACGCGTGCCCGATCGCGCATGAATTCGGTACGACCTGGACGTTTTGCAGGTTCATCCAGGAACCGTTCTTGATCGTGGGCGCTATATGTCACGGCAGTACCTTAGTAATAATGTCGGCACCTGGTAAGTGATCACTTACATGAATGCCCCGGCGTCCAACAGTTATGTACGCCAAATATGCCGCCGCTTCCCGAACAAGGTAGCGATAACCACTGTTATCTAGGGTGTTTGGCCCGGTTTGGACAGGTGAGCATGTTGCTAACACACCTTGATCATTAGCCATCTTTATCGCTCGTGCGCAGTGAAAAGGATCGGTAACGATGATGACGTCACTGACATAGCGCTTTTTCATAACTTTGGCATACGCCTTTGTGCTCACCAAAGTATCGCGACCTTCTTCAATTGCAGTAATCTTTTTTGAAGCAACACCTTTTGTGCGTAACCAATACTTTCCTGAAGCTGCCTCTGTTGTGCGATCCCCTGGTGCACCTGCACCAACAGTAATAATTGATGGCGCATACCCAAGATCAAAAATTCTTTTTGCCTCTACTAAGCGTGCTTCTAACGCATCGCCTGGTTTTCCGTTTAGTTGTGCTGTTCCTAAAACAACAATGACATCTGCTTGACGTACAACCGGATTATTTGCTGCTCTCCAAACTTGCGAGATTCCGTAAGCAGGAGCAATTAATGCCAGAATCACAATTACAGTAATTGTTCGACGAATCCATCTAAAGAGAAACATCTACCCGCCTGAAAATGCATCCTCTAGTTCAACATGAACTAGTTCATCTGGATCATTAAGCCAGCCATCCGGCAATGTAGGTGGGCGACCATGGCTTGTTCGGCCACGTGGTTTTTCGCCAACTTCTGTCGGATATGGCTGATCTTCTAGTTGATCCAAAAGATTGCGCATCTCTTGCAATGAAGAGACCATACCTAGATCGTGACGAATTTCGCGAGGAACGCGGAAACCCTTTAAATACCAGGCCATGTGCTTACGCATATCGCGCATTCCACGATCTTCAGATTCCAGATACTCAACAATCAGATTCGCATGGCGGAACATCACTTCACGGACTTCATGCAAGTTGGGTGTTACTTGCTTACCTTCTCCCTTGAGCGCCGATACAAGATCTGTAAATAACCAAGGTCGTCCTAAACATCCACGACCAACTACCACTCCTGCACATCCGCTTTGTTCCACCATAGAAACGGCGTCGCTGCCAGACCAAATGTCTCCATTGCCTAAAACCGGTACGCCCGTAGGTTTTAAATGTTCCACTAATCGCGCAATTGCCGACCAATCTGCCTTGCCTTCATACATTTGTGCAGCCGTTCGCGCATGTAATGCAACCCAAGCCACTCCAAGGTTTGCCGCAGATTCTGCAGCTTCTAAATAAGTTTCATGATCACTATCAATACCAATACGCATCTTTACAGTAACTGGAATACCAAATGGTTTTGCAGCTTCAACGGCTGCGCCAACAATGCTGGTAAATAGTTTGCGCTTGAAAGGAAGAGCTGCTCCCCCGCCTTTGCGAGTAACTTTAGGAACGGGGCAACCAAAGTTCATATCAATGTGGTCGGCAAGATTTTCTTTACCGAGCATTGTTACCGCAGCACGCATCGTTGTTGGATCCACGCTGTACAACTGCACTGATCGTGGCCATTCATCTTTTCCAGGAACAATCATGCGCAAAGTTTCTGGGCGACGTTCAATTAAAGCTCGTGCAGTAACCATTTCGGAAACAAATAACCCTGCACCTTGTTCTCTGCACAAGGTGCGAAATGGAGCGTTAGTAATTCCGGCCATAGGAGCCAGAACAACCGGCGGATCAATGTAATGATCACCGCTTGCTAGTGGAAGTAAGAGTGGCTTTAGCAACCTAGTAAACGTGGTGCTAACCATGCCTCGACCTGATCCAGGCCGATGCGCTCTTGCGCCATTGTGTCGCGATCGCGAATTGTTACCGCATTGTCTTCAAGAGTTTCGAAGTCAACGGTGATGCAATATGGAGTTCCGATTTCATCTTGACGACGGTAACGGCGACCAATTGCACCGGCATCATCAAAATCAATATTCCAGTTCTTGCGCAGTTGCGCCGCAAGATCTCGTGCCTTAGGCGATAAATCAGCGTTACGTGACAAAGGCAAAACCGCGGCCTTGATTGGTGCAAGGCGATGATCAAGCTTAAGCACTGCGCGTTTTTCCATTTCACCCTTACTGTTTGGTGCTTCATCTTCAGTGAAAGCATCCATTAAGAATGTAAGGGTGCAACGATCCACACCTGCCGCAGGTTCAATGACATACGGAGTCCAGCGCTCTCCCTTTTCTTGATCAAAGTAAGAAAGATCCTTACCTGATGCCGCTGAGTGAGCCTTGAGATCGAAGTCTGTACGGTTAGCAATACCTTCAAGCTCGCCCCATTCAGTTCCGGCGAATTCGAACTTGTATTCAATGTCTGCGGTGCGCTTTGAATAATGTGACAACTTCTCTTTTGGATGATCATAAATTCGCAAACGATCTGGGTTGATACCAAGATCTACATACCAAGCAAGACGTGTATCGATCCAGTACTGGTGCCATTCTTCATCGCTACCGGGAACAACAAAGAACTCCATCTCCATCTGCTCAAATTCGCGTGTACGGAAAATGAAGTTTCCAGGTGTAATTTCATTACGGAAAGACTTTCCGATTTGGCCAATACCAAATGGTGGCTTCTTGCGTGATGTCGTCATTACTTGATCAAAGTTAATAAAGATTCCTTGCGCAGTTTCTGGACGCAAATAAGCAAGACCTGACTCATCTTCTACCGGTCCAAGAAAAGTTTTGAGCAATCCGCTGAACTGCTTGGGAACTGTGAACTGTCCCTTGTTTCCACAAGCTGGGCAGTTAATGTCAGTTAAAGATTCTGGCTTCTTCTTATGCTTTGCTTCATAAGCTTCTTCAAGATGATCTGCGCGGTAACGCTTATGGCAAGCGGTGCATTCAGTTAGGGGATCACTAAATGTTGCAACGTGCCCCGATGCTTCCCATACTTCCTTCGCCAAGATCACACATGAATCAAGACCGACAACATCTTCGCGGCCCATGACCATGGACTTCCACCATTGGCGCTTAACATTGTTTTTTAGTTCTACACCAAGTGGGCCGTAATCCCATGATGCACGAAGTCCACCGTAAATTTCAGATGACGGGTAAACAAACCCACGTCGCTTTGCTAGTCCTACGATATTTTCTAAACGGTCCGTTGCCACAATTTTCTCCATCCGGCTGGCTGTCGGCGAAAAGCAACGTGTGTTACTTCCGTAGGATTATTTTACTCTGAGTATGGCCTTTCATATGCACCAGGCTCGTCAATTGCCTGCGCCAGGAGTGGAATGGCATTCATTTTCACATTGAGATTGCTTAATGCTCTGCGGTATGAGCCGACATTTTCCCAATGTGTCGTCAGCGACCACATGGTTGCCTCGTCTAAATTCTGGCCATACTCCCCACTTTTATAGCCAGAACACTGAGAAAATGCTTCGAGGGCTGCACTTAATTGCGCCTCAAAATGCGCAGCATTGGCCAATGGAACCGTGAAGCGAGCTATTGCGAACATAAGGGCGAGCCTAATCGGATACGCTAAAACAATGAAGTCAGCAATCTTTTTTGCCTCACTGACCGTGCTGGCCACCACTTTGGGTGGAGTCCTCGCATTTCGCTCCAAGGATCGCTTTCATTTAATCCTTGGTTTATCTGCAGGATTGCTTTTAGGGCTAGTTGGCTTCGATTTACTTCCAGAAGTTTTCGAATTGAATACCGATCAGTTTGCTGGTGTGCCAGTCGTGTCAATCGCCATTTTGGCAGGTTTTTTAATCCTGCACATTGTGGAGCGTGGGTTTGGCTCACATGAACCTGCTGAGTCACATTACGGCCATGACCACGAACACCATTCTGTTTCTGGTGTCATCGGTGCACTCGCAATGGCTGGTCACGTCTTTCTAGACGGAGTTGGGCTTGGTGTCGCTTTCCAAGTGAGCACTTCACTTGGAATTGCAGTGTTCATAGCAATCGTAGTCCACGCATTTAGCGATGGTTTAAATACTGTCTCAATGTTAATTAAAAGTGGCAATTGGACGAAGAAAAGTAAGTATTTGCTTGCAGTAGATGCTGTTGCTCGTATCGGCGGTGCCACGGTGGGTACATACTTAGCTTTAAACGATGAGTTCCTAGGACTATATCTTGCACTGTTCACTGGTTTTGTAATCTACATAGCAACTTCACACATTTTGCCTGAAGCACATTCACGTCATGCCTCAAGATGGACTTTGGCTGCAACAGTATTGGGTGTTTGTGTTATGTGGGGCGTTGTCGCAATTTCTGGCTAGTTAAGCTTTTCCGAATCTTCGATCTCTAGAGGAATACTCTTCGATCGCTTTCCACAAAGTCTTTCGAGTCACATCTGGCCACAGCACATCCATAAAGACAAATTCGGCGTAAACACTTTGCCATGGCAAGAAATTACTGGTGCGCTGCTCCCCTGATGAACGCAGAAATAAGTCCACATCGCTCATTTGCGGAGAATCTAAATACTTAGCAAATACCTTTTCAGTGATTGCATCTGCCTTGATTTTGCCTCGCTTAACATCTCGCGCAAGCTCGGCCGCGGCATCAACTATTTCAGACCGTCCTCCGTAGTTAACGCACATATTCAAAGTTAAAACTTTGTTCTTCTTGGTTAACTCTTCGGCATCTTCTAATTCTCTAATGACACTGCTCCATAAACGCTTAGGGCGACCAACCCAGCGAATACGTACACCCATGTCATTCATTTGATCCCGACGTCTGCGAATAACATCGCGATTAAAGCCCATCAAGAATTTCACTTCATCAGGTGAGCGGCGCCAGTTTTCAGTTGAAAATGCATAAGCACTAATTTCCTTAACGCCGTATTCAATTGCACCCTCTACAACATCAAACAACGCAGCTTCTCCGGCTTCATGTCCTGCGGTGCGCGGTAATCCACGTTGTTGCGCCCAACGACCGTTGCCATCCATAACGATCGCAACGTGATGAGGAATTTTGATTGTCATACCCGCTCCACCATTGGCAAGGAACGCAAGCCGCGCTCTAGGTGCCATTGTAAATATGCGGCAATCAAACCACTAGCCTCTCGGCGAAACTTTGGCTCACTTGCACTGGCGATATCCCAATCACTGCTCAATAGCGCACCCATAAGTTCTAAGGTTTCAGGCGCAGGTGTTGCGCATGCTGAAGGGCGGCAATCGGCGCACACAGATCCACCACCAACTAATGAAAAGTATCTATGCGGGCCCGGTTTTTCACATCTAGAACAAATTGTCATTGATGGCGCGTACCCTGCCACAGCAAGTGATCTCAATAAGAATGCATCCAAAATCAATAGTGGTTCGTAGCGATTTTCAGCTAAAGCTTTCATGCCGCCAACAACTAATTGAAATTCTTGTAGCGCAGGTTCGTTTTCTTGACTCGTGAAACGTTCTGCAGCTTCCAGAATCGCCGCAGCAATTGTCCAACGTTGGTAATCCTCAGTGAGTGCTTCTCCGTAATTCATTAATGCTTCGACTTGAGTAACGGTGTCAAAAGTTTTGCCGGTATATAGCTGAATATCGACATGACTTCCGGGCTCAAGACGTGCTCCAAACTTTGATTTTGTTCGGCGCACACCTTTTGCAACCCCGCGAATCCGACCGTGGTCGCGTGTAAGCATCGTGATGATGCGATCTGCTTCACCTAATTTTTGGGTGCGCAGGATGATTGCCTCATCCCGGTACAAACTCATACGGGTAAAGGTAGTGCGTGGATTAGCGAATTGCGCGGTTTATCGCAGACACGACAGCCTTTAATGCTGCCGTTGTGGTGTTTGGATCAATTCCGACACCCCAGAAGACATCTCCATCAATTGCGCACTCAAGATAGGCCGCAGCAGATGCATCTCCACCAGCTGATAATGCATGTTCAAAGTAATCAAGAACTCGAACATCAACACCGTAGGCCTGCAAAATGTTACAGAAGGCAGCGATCGGTCCGTTGCCTTGACCCTTGAGTTCATGAAGTTGTCCGCGATCTGTTAAAGAGACAGTCAAATAAACATCTTCACCAAGAACTGAACTTTGTGACAGGCCTTTCAGACGGAAGCGTCCCCACGGAGCACCCTCGGTCGGTAAATACTCATCTTCAAAGATGTTCCACAGATCTTCAGAACTTACTTCGCCACCTTCAGCATCGGTCTTTGCTTGAACATTTTTGGAAAATTCAATTTGTAAACGACGGGGTAAATCAAGGTGATGCTCATTCTTCATCAAGTAAGCAACGCCACCCTTACCTGACTGTGAATTAACTCGAATGACTGCTTCGTATGAACGACCAATATCTAGAGGATCGATCGGTAAATAAGGAATCGCCCAAGTGTGATCGCGTACTTCTTTACCCGCAGCTTTTGCATCACGAGCTAGATGATCAAAACCTTTTTTAATTGCATCTTGGTGTGAACCAGAAAATGCAGTAAATACCAAGTCGCCGCCGTAAGGATGGCGTTCTGGCACACGCAACTGATTGGCGTATTCAACGGTACGTCGAACTTCGTCGATATTTGAGAAATCAATATGTGGGTCGATGCCATGTGTGACCAAGTTAAGGCCAAGGGTTACAAGACAAACATTTCCGGTGCGTTCGCCATTTCCAAAGAGCGTTCCTTCAATGCGATCTGCACCTGCTAAATAGCCAAGTTCTGCTGCTGCAACACCTGTACCGCGGTCATTATGAGGGTGAAGTGAAACAATCACGCTGTCACGATTATTTAAGTTTCGACACATCCATTCGATTGAATCTGCGTAAACATTTGGCATCGCTAATTCAACAGTTGCCGGAAGGTTCATAATTGTCTTCCACTGTGGAGTCGGCTTCCAGACATCGTTAACTGCGTTACAAACTTCTACCGCGAATTCAAGTTCTGTACCTGTGTATGACTCGGGTGAGTATTCAAATGAAACCTTAGTTTCGGGAACCGTTGCCACTAAATCTAAACAAATCTGAGCTGCATCTGTTGCGATTTTCTTAATGCCCTCTTTATCTAGGCCAAAAACGACTCGGCGCTGCAAAGTTGATGTCGAGTTATAAAGGTGAACAATCGCCTGCTTTGAACCCTTGATTGCTTCAAAGGTGCGAACGATCAAAGCTTCTCGTGCTTGGGTTAAAACCTGAATAACAACATCATCAGGGATCAAGTTCTCTTCAATAATTTTGCGGACAAAATCAAAATCTGTCTGGCTAGCACTTGGGAATCCAACTTCAATTTCCTTGTAGCCCATTTCAACCAGAAGCTTAAACATCGCTAGCTTGCGCGGTGTATCCATTGGATCAATCAGTGCTTGATTTCCATCGCGCAGATCAACTGAGCACCACTTTGGCGCTTTTGTAATCTTCTTGTTAGGCCATGTTCGGTCTGCAAGGTCTACAGGATGAAATGGCGCATAACGATGCACAGGCATCTTTGATGGCACTTGGTTAGGGAAGTTCACTTGTTAAGGGTAACGCGTGAATTAAAGGACTGGCAAGTAACGATCGAGTTCGAAGGCGCTCACTTGTCGGCTGTAATCAAGCCACTCTGCCCGCTTATTGCGAAGTACATACTCAAAAACATGCTCGCCTAAGGTTTCACGCACTAACTCACTTTTTTCCATTTCAATGATGGCTTCATTGAGGTTTGAAGGAAGCGAGACAGGATTGCTTGAATCGCTGAGAACATACTTTTCTTCAACACCTTTAAGCCCTGCAGCAAGCATTACTGCATATGCAAGGTATGGATTACATGCAGTATCAGGAGAACGGAATTCAATACGAGTTGAATTCTCTTTACCTGGCTTATACATAGGCAATCGCACAAGTGCACCGCGATTACTTGGGCCCCAATTAGCTAGCGCAGGTGCTTCGCCTCCACCATGTAATCGCTTATATGAATTGACCCACTGATTTGTTATCGCCGTAATTTCAGGTGCGTGCTTAATCAATCCCGCAACAAAGCTGCGTCCTACTGCCGAAAGGCTAAATTCGGCTGTGGCATCGTAGAAAGCGTTCTCTTCACCTTTGAACAATGAAACGTGGGTGTGCATTCCGCTACCTGGATGATCAGTAAATGGTTTAGGCATAAACGAGGCATGAAAGCCTTGATCCATTGCTACTTCTTTGATTACATGACGGAAAGTCATGATGTTATCGGCAGTGGTTAAAGCGTCAGCATCGCGTAAATCGATTTCTTGTTGTCCTGGTCCACCTTCATGGTGTGAAAACTCAACGCTAATTCCCATCGCTTCAAGCAAAGTAATTGCTTGGCGACGGAAGTCATGTCCAACAACTGCTGGGGTGTGATCAAAGTACCCACCTTGATCAACAGGAACTGGTGCAATACCTGTTTCTGGCGGATTTTTAAACAAGAAAAATTCAATTTCAGGGTGGGTGTAACAGGTGTAACCCATAGTGGCAGCTTTTTCTAAAGTACGGCGCAATACGTTTCGTGGATCTGCCGGTGATGCCGAACCATCTGGCATTGCAATATCGCAAAACATACGAGCAGCACCTGGTGCCTCTGTTCGCCACGGCAAAATTGAAAAAGTTGCTGGATCTGGTTTTGCCAACATGTCTGATTCTGTTATTCGCGCAAAGCCTTCAATTGCAGAACCATCAAAACCGATTCCTTCAGCAAATGCATTTTCAAGTTCAGCTGGTGCGATAGCAACAGACTTTAGAAAACCAAGCACATCGGTAAACCACAAACGCACAAAGCGGATGTTGCGTTCTTCTAGCGTTCTAAGAACGAACTCCTGCTGTTTATTGGTATCTGCTGACATAGGAAGCATTCTGACAAATGCAGGTTACGGCTGTGTTAACTGCCTCATGAAGGCTTAAATAACGAAGAAATCAGCCTTATCCAGCAGCGTCTTTGGGGCCAAACTAGTTGTGATCACGGCATTGGCGCTGATACGCGAGCCATCGCCTACGGTGATGTTTCCAAGAACACGTGCACCCGCACCGATGATTACATCGTTACCAATGGTGGGGTGGCGTTTGCCGTGTTCGATTCCACGAGCACCAAGTGTTACGTCGTGATACATCATGACATCGTCACCAACTATTGCGGTCGCACCGATTACTACGCCCATGCCATGGTCAATAAAAAAACGTCGACCAATAACTGCTGCAGGGTGAATTTCAATTCCAGTTGTAGAACGAACAAGGTTCGAGTGAATTCGAGCAATGAGCTTTAATCCACGTTTCCACAAGAAGTGAGAAATTCGATGTCCCCAAATCGCATGCACACCTGGATATGCCAAAGCGACCTCTAAACGATTACGTGCAGCCGGATCATGGCTTAACGCGTTGTCGAGATCCTCAATAATGCGACTAAAGATTGACATTAATTAATCAACCAAATCCTCATAAAGAACCGTTGATAGGTAGCGCTCACCATTTGAAGCACAGATAACGACAATGTTCTTTCCAGCAAATTCTGGACGCTTTGCAATCTCTGTTGCTGCCCACAAAGTTGCACCTGATGAAATACCAGCAAGGAAACCTTCTTCAGCCCCTGCTCTGCGTGCATACTTAATTGCATCTTCTGCAGTTGCATCCAAAATTTCATCGTAAACAGTGCGATCCAAAACGTTAGGAATAAAGTTCGGTCCAATTCCTTGGATTGGGTGAGGTCCTGGCGCTCCACCATTTAAAATTGGAGATGCAGCTGGTTCTACGCCAAATACCTTGATCGCTGGGTTCTTTTCCTTTAAATATTGACCGGTTCCTGTAATTGTTCCGCCAGTTCCAATTCCTGAAACAAATGCATCAACCTTGCCATCTAGATCGCGCCAGATTTCTGGACCAGTTGTTGTGCGGTGAATAAACGGGCCTGCTTCATTTTCAAATTGGCGAACTAGAACCGCACCTGATTCAGCAAGTTTTTCTGCTGCAGCAACCGCGCCCTTCATTCCTTCTCCGGCTGGAGTTAAAACAAGCTCTGCACCATACGCACGAATCAACTTACGACGCTCTTTTGAAACAGATTCAGGCATCGTCATAATCGCCTTGTAACCACGGGCTGCGGCAACCATCGCCACTGCAATTCCGGTGTTTCCGGATGTTGCTTCAACAATTGTTCCGCCCGGCTTTAGTTCACCACTTGCTTCGGCAGCATCAATCATGGCAACTCCCAGACGATCCTTTACAGATGATGTTGGGTTATAAAATTCCAGCTTTGCGTAAACATTTCCTGCCGCGCCATCTGTGATCTTGTTGATGCGAAGCAATGGTGTGTTTCCAAAAATCTCGGTGATGCTGTTGTAAACCTTCATGATTCTCCCTAGTTGATGATTAAAGTTTTGGGGGTAAAGCTGATTAATTAATTGAGCGGCTGAGGTGAATCAAAAATCAGCAACTGCAAGATGTAGAAAGACAGAAATCAACAACACGGTTTCGTGTAAATAACCAGTTGATGATCGAACGCATACCCGAATTCTACTGAAATGCCTTGTTAATGCGAGTTGCCAATCGTTTGCAACTAGCGCTCATCCCAGCGTGAAGTCATTGGCAAGCGACGATCTTTTCCAAAAGCCCGCGCAGACACCTTGGTGCCCGGTGGGTATTGGCGGCGCTTGTATTCAGCCTTATCGACCAATGAAATTACTCGGCGAACAAGTTCGGCGTCAAAGCCATCTGCAAGTAATGCCTCATACCCATGATCTTCGTCAACATATGCCCGCAGCACCTGATCTAATAATGCATAGTCCGGCAAGGAATCAGAATCCTTTTGATCTGGTCGCAATTCGGCGCTTGGCTCTTTTGTTATTGAGCGTTCTGGAATTGGTGCGACTTCCCCGCGCTCTAGTGCAAGTGCGTTTCGATATCTGGCCAATGCCCACACATCGGTTTTGTAAATATCTTTAATCGGTGCAAAACCGCCCACGGCATCGCCATACAAAGTTGAATACCCAACAGCTAATTCGCTCTTGTTACCTGTTGCCAAAACCAGGTGACCTTCTTGATTAGAAATTCCCATCAAGGTTGTTCCGCGAACGCGGGCCTGCAGATTTTCTTCGGCCAAACCTTTCAATACGACATTGTCCATAAAAGCATCGACCATCGGTGCAATCGGTGTGATTCTAAAGTGAATGCCGGTTGCATCTGCCATCGCCTGGGCATCTTCTACTGAATGTCCCGATGAATACTTGCTCGGCATTGCAACGCCGTTGACCCGCTTTGCACCTAATGCATCAATTGCAATCGCAGCAACAAGTGCCGAATCGATTCCACCAGATAAACCAAGGACAACGGATCTAAAGCCATTCTTGCCCACATAGTCGCGCAGCCCCATGACAAGTGCCTGCCACATTTCTGCTTCATTAGACAATCGGGTGGCAACTGCTGGAGCTGCAGAATCAGACACAGTAGTTGGCTCTTCAGAAATAACTACATCTGGCCTGGAACTACCTTCGGTGCAATCAATATCAACGACAATTAACTGATCATCAAATTGTGGGGTACGAGCAAGTACTGATCCATCTTGGGCAACCACAATGGTGTCGCCATCAAAGACCAGATCATCCTGGCCACCAGTCATGTTGACGTAAGCAACAGGGGCTGCAATTTCCTGAGCCCGCCTTTGGACTAGCGCCAATCGCACATCATCTTTGTTGCGTTCAAAAGGTGAACCATTAGGAACGACCAAAAGCCCCGGTGTACGCGATGCAATCGAATCAAGTGAATGCCAAATATCTTCACAGATCGCAACTGCAACATCTACCCCATGGATGCGCACAACCAGGGTTTTATCCCCCGGCACAAAATTTCTAAATTCATCAAAGACGCCGTAATTTGGCAGGTGTCGCTTTACGTAGGTCGCGACAATTTTTCCATTATGAATAACAGCAACGGCGTTTTTTGGGCCTTGGTCTAGATAGCCGACAACGGCAACAATGTCGCCAGTAATGCTGGCGGCAATTTCTTGAACTGCGCGGATGCTGGCGGCTTGAAAAGATGGACGCAGAGCTAAATCTTCAACTGGATATCCAGTCACGATCATTTCGGGAAAGACAATCAGATTGGCACCTTGTGCTTGCGCGCTTTTGACTGAATCAGCGATCAGGCCAGCATTGCCCGCAAGGTCACCAACCGTTGGGTTGATTTGGGCTAGCGCCACGCGCAACTTCATTTTTCAAGTGTAACGGGGGTACCCTTATGGATGTACCCGGGGACTGCTTCAGGCGGCTTCGAGGAGAGGAAACCATGGAATCTCTATATGGCGGTGCCTTGCACCGACGCGTGACAATTGTGGATCTAGCCGCAGCAAAAAAACGTGGCGAAAAATGGGCAATGTTGACCGCCTACGAATCGATGACCGCAGAAATTTTTGATGAGGCTGGGATTCCAGTTCTTCTGGTCGGTGACAGCGCCGGTAATAACTTTTTGGGCGAAGAGAATACGATCCCAGTAACCGTTGATGAGTTAATTCCCTTAGCCCGCGCAGTTGTTCGCGGATCTAAGCGCGCCATGGTCGTTGCCGATCTGCCATTTGGTTCATATGAAGCATCGCCCGAAATAGCCCTTGCTACATCAATTCGATTTTTCAAAGAATCTGGTGTGATGGCGGTAAAGCTAGAAGGTGCACACATTGAAACCGTCAAGAAGTTAGTGGGCAGCGGAATTCCGGTGATGGGCCACTTAGGGCTAACTCCGCAATCAATGCATCAATTAGGTGGCTACCGAGTCCAGGGCCGCACCGATGGTGAAGCGATCCTGGAAGCCGCCCTTGCCCTGGAAGCTGCAGGTGCTTTTGCGATTGTTCTTGAGTTAGTTCCGGCAGAACTGGCCGCAAGAATTACTGCAGCTCTTTCAATTCCGACAGTTGGAATTGGTGCAGGTGTTAATTGCGATTCACAAGTTTTGGTCTGGACCGATTTGATGGGCATCACCAAGAAAGCCCCGAAATTAGCTAAGGCCTACCGAAATTTGCGGGCAGAAATGTTGGCGGCAACAACTGAGTTTGCCGATGATGTTCGCACAGGCAACTTCCCCACCGAGGCGCAGACCTTCAACTAAGGTTGGCAGGTGGCCAATTTCGTTATTGATCTAGCCCCCTTGCGAAAGTCCAAGGACTTTTCCTTGTTGTGGGCTGCCGGTTTGATTTCATACTTCGGATCAATGATCACCTACGTTGCGGTGCCCTTTCAGGTTAAGGAATTAACCGGCTCATACATTGCAGTTGCTATTAGTGGTTTGGTTGAGATTGTTCCGCTGATCATCTTTGGCCTTTATGGCGGAGTCTTGGCCGATGCTTTAGATCGCAAAAAGCTCATCTGGGTAACTGAATTGCTATCCCTACTTTTCACCGCAATTTTGCTGATCAATTCCATGATGGATTCTCCAAGCCTGGTACTGATTTACATCGTCTCGGGATTATTTGCTGCCACTAGTGGTCTGCGACAGCCAGCGATGCAGGCCGCACTTCCGCGCCTTGTTGATCATGAAGATATGACCGCAGCTGCTGCCCTGATGAGTTTGCGTTGGCAGATTGGCGTGATCGTCGGTCCAGCCATTGGCGGAGTTTTGATTTCAACGTATTCGGTAGCTGTTGGATACGCCGCCGATATCGCAACCTTCATTATTTCACTGGCACTGATTGCGTTTATGAAAAACATCCCGCCCAGCCACGAGGCCGAAGCCCCATCCCTGTCAGCATTAATTGATGGTGTGAAATATGCATTTAGCAGAAAGGATTTATTGGGTACTTACCTGATCGATTTGGCTGCGATGTTCTTTGCAATGCCCACGGCTTTGATTCCATTTTGGGCTGATCAATTAGGAGCACCATGGGCCCTGGGATTGTTATATGCCGCCGGAACAATTGGCTCTGTCGCAATTGTTCTAACAAGTGGGTGGGCAAAAAATGTGCACTTCTACGGTCGAGCAATTATGTGGGCAGCCATCGGCTGGGGTGTTGCCATCGCATTGTCGGGTGCAACAAATTATCTGTGGCTGGTACTTCTCTTTCTGACCTTGGCTGGGGCATCAGACATGATCAGCGCACTCTTTAGATCTGCAATGTGGAACCAAACAATCCCTGACAATCTTCGAGGACGCCTTGCTGGAATCGAGTTGTTGTCATATTCATTGGGGCCACTTGCCGGACAAATGCGTGCAGCTGGAATGGCTGCGGCTACTACCTTAAGTATTTCGGTAACAAGCGGCGGAATCATTTGCGTGATTGCGGTCGTATTACTGGCCAGTTTTTTGCCAGATTTTAGAAAATTCGACATCAGAACCAACACATATGCCCTCGAAAATCAGAAAATGGCGGAAAAATTACGCGTAAACCCTCAATCAGAGGACGAGAATTCCTAACTTGACACAATTTTGAGGGATTTTTACAAATTTTTGCGAAATTTATAAATAGCAAAAATAAAAAGTGGTGAAATTTCCGAAGATGCATAAAAAAATAAAAATATAAATTTGCGACACGCGCTAAATTATTTGTCACAAAATGTTGGCATTTTTGCCTAATTGATGTCACGCTTATCCATGAACAGGTTTGGGTGACGGATCCGAACCATTCCGATAGGAGAAGTACGTGGCCGCAGCAAAGAAAGCAGCACCAAAGAAGCGCAAGAAGGCAGCAGCACCAGCTGCACCAAAGAAGCGCCGTAAGAAGGCAGCTGCAGTAGCAGCAGCACCAAAGAAGCGTCGCAAGAAGGCAGCAGCTAAGAAGGCAGCTCCAAA
>Ga0214921_10006693_pt1 | contig 15625 bp, 10 predicted proteins | sample LL1505_MetaG_FD_177992 | JGI IMG/M metagenome (GOLD analysis project Ga0214921, IMG submission 177992) | Freshwater microbial communities from Lake Lanier, Atlanta, Georgia, United States - LL-1505 | ecosystem: Environmental > Aquatic > Freshwater > Lake | place: USA: Georgia | collected...
AAAGGCAGCGATGCCGTCAACCATCAAAAGCTGCGACAACAAATTCAACTGCGTTTGAATGAAGATGAGAAGGCGCTGCCTGCTTTGGAGAAGTCGGCCAAGGACGCCAATGCTTTGGCCAGTTTGGCCGATGTGTATGCCGCCAAACAAAAGTGGGATCAGTCACAAACGCTTTACAGCAAGGCTTTGGCCATGGGTGGTTTGCGCCGTGAAGCAGAAACGCGATTGCACGCAGGCATTGCCTTGTTCAGGCTAGGGCAAAAAGCAGAAGCCAACACAATGTGGGACAGTATCCAGGGAGATGCCACGGCCATTGAATTGGCGCAATTGTGGAAGACTTTGAGCGCTCAATAAGCTCTCAATCTTTGGGAAGCGCGGCAGAGGCTGCAGCTTTCAGCGCAAATTCTGCACGCAGTGCCCTGAGCTTTTCGCGCGGGTCTTCTTTCACCGTATTTTTGTCGAGTGCCATCTCTGCAATGAATCGGCTGGGCAGCGCGGCAATGGTCTCTCGCCCTTTTTTGCGGCGCTTGGTCCAGCTCACAGCCAAAGTTCGCTGAGCCCGTGTAATGCCCACATACATCAAACGACGTTCTTCCTGAAGCCGCGTCAGCTGACCTTCAGCATGCACAGCAGCGTTGATGGACTCTTTGTTGTCTTCGTCCATTTTGAAAGGCAGCAAGCCTTCGTTCACACCGACCAACATCACATGCGGCCACTCTAAACCTTTGGCGGCATGCAGGGTCGACAAGGTGACCACATTGGGGTCTTGCTCTCGCTCATTCAAGGTCGACAACAGCGAAATTGTTTGGGCCACTTCCAGCAATGATTTTGTTTCTGCCACCACGCTGACACCTGCCGCGTCATCAATGGTGCCGCCGCATCGCCCCGACATCCAATCGACAAATTCCAGCACGTTGGTCCAGCGTGCCGCTGCAACTTTTTCGTTGTCTTCACCATCGTATAAATGTTTTTCATACCCGATGTCTTTGAGCCATTGCAACAAAAAAGCTTTGGCATCTTCGGCACCATGGGTGCGCTTTGCGCGGTATTCCAAGTCATTCATGAAGCGGCCAAATTCGTGCAAACTGCCCACGGCACGAGCAGACAGCTTGGCCCCCAAGCTGTTTGAAAACAAAGATTCAAACAAACTGAGTTTGTATTGGCTGGCCAAGGTACCCAGTCCCGCCAAAGTTTGATGACCAATGCCGCGCTTCGGGCTGGTCACGGCCCGCAAGAAAGCAGGGTCGTCGTCGTTGTTGACCCACAAGCGAAACCACGCACATAAATCTTTGATTTCTGCACGGTCAAAAAAGCTTTGTCCGCCCGACACCTTGTAAGGAATTTGCGCGCGTCGCAAAGCTTTTTCAAATGGCTTGGCCATGTGATTGGCACGGTACAAAATAGCAAACTCTTTGTAGTCACGGTATTGCACACCGCCGGACGTGGTGGCGGTGCCTGCGCGCAAAGACTGAATGCGAGCCACCATGCGGTCGGCTTCGTGTTCCTCATGGTCGGCATCCACCACGCGAACCGGTTCGCCTTCACCCAATTCAGAAAAAAGTTTCTTAGGGTAGAGCTTGGGGTTGGGCTCAATCACGTTGTTGGCCGCGCGCAAAATGGCGCTGGTCGATCGGTAGTTTTGCTCTAAGGTCACCACCTTCAATTGTGGAAAATCTTGTGGCAAACGCTTCAGGTTGTCTAAAGTAGCGCCGCGCCATCCGTAAATCGATTGGTCATCGTCACCCACTGCTGTAAACCTTGCCCGTTCACCCACCAAGTATTTAAGCACTTCATATTGTGTGGCGTTGGTATCTTGGTATTCGTCTACCAACACATGGCCCATGGCGGCTTGCCATCGCTCACGAACTTCAGGGTATTGCGCCAATAATTTCAAAGGCAAGCCAATCAAATCGTCAAAGTCCACACTTTGATAGGCCGCCAAGCGTTCTTCATAACGACCCATGATGCGCGCCGCAATGCGCTCATTTTCGTTTTGCGCAGTGCCTTCAGCTTGTGCGCTGGTCAGGCCTGCATTTTTCCAAGCACTGATGGCCCATTGCCATTGCTTTGCCGTGTTGGCATCGGTGGTGCCGCCGCAGTCTTTCAAGATGCTCACCACATCGTCTGAATCCAAAATGCTGAACTGTGGTTTCAAGCCAAGCACATGCCCGTCTAGCCGCATGATGCGCACACCCAAAGCGTGAAAGGTGCAAATCATGACTTCTTGAGCGCCTTTGCCAATGAGCTTGCGCGCACGCTCGCGCATTTCACTGGCCGCTTTGTTGGTAAAAGTGATGGCTGCAATGCGCTTGGGTTCAAGACCCACATCCATCAGCCTGGCAATTTTTTGCGTGATCACGCGCGTCTTGCCCGAGCCAGCGCCCGCCAACACAAGGCAGGGGCCTTTGACGTAATTGACAGCTTCAAGTTGCGCTGGATTCAAACCAGAGGAGGGGGTGGACATGCGTAAAAATTGGGAAGGCCGAATGGGAATGCAGATTCGGCAAGCTGATGGATCATAGCGGGCAAAGGCAGGCCATGGCGGACAGAAGGGGTCCAAATTCCAAGGCACAATGTGAACCATGCTAGATGTCTTGCGCGTCACCTTTCCTTTCTTTGCCTTGGTGCTTTGTGGTTACTGGGCGGCGCGTCGCCAAATGCTGCCCTTTGAAGCCATTCCAGGCTTGAACGGCTTTGTGCTGTTCTTTGCCCTGCCTTGCATGCTGTTCCAATTTGGCGCCAAAACGCCCATTGCACAACTCTTAGATGCCAGCGCTTTCTTCATGTACTTGTTTTGCGCCTTGGTCATGGTGGCCTTCGTAGTGGCCATCACCTTGAACAAACGTTTTGGCTGGAACGATGCAGCATTTGGCGCCTTGGTCGGCGCATTTCCCAATACGGGCTTTATGGGCGTTCCCTTGTTGGTAGCCTTGCTAGGCACTGCGGCAGCGGGCCCTGCCATCGTCACCATCGTCATTGACATGGTCATCACCACATCGCTTTGCATTGCACTGTCGCGTTTGGATGGCGCAGGCCAGCAAGGCGTAGGCCAAGCTGCCAAAAATGCATTGCTGGGCGTGGTTAAAAATCCTTTGCCTTGGGCCATTTTGTTGGGCACGCTTTTTTCTGCGTTTCAAATTGAGTTGCCAGGGCCTGTAGAAAAAACCGTGTCCTTGTTGGGCGATGCAGCATCGCCTGTTGCCCTGTTCACCATTGGTGCTGTGTTGGCGCGCTCCCAAAAAATTGCACACCACGAACAGCACGGCCCTCTGACATGGAAAGACTATGTGCCAGTAGCCCTCATTAAATTGTTCTTGCACCCGGCTCTGGTCTTGGTGGTGGGTTTGGCCGCCATTTCAATGGGCGCGCCCATTGACCCGTTTGCCCTCAAAGTGATGGTGCTGGTGGCAGCTTTGCCCAGCGCCAGCAATGTGGCCATGTTGTCAGAAAGATTTGGTGCCGACAATGGCCGCATTGCCAGAATTATTTTGGTCTCTACAGCCGCGGCCTTCCTCACCTTCTCGGGCGCGGTCGCCTTGCTACAGTAATTCAAACCTTCAGAATGCGTAGCTTTAAATGGCCAGTGGATCGACATCCACCAGCCAGCGAATCAGGCCTTTGTGCTGAGGCTCTGAGCGCGATGCATGCAACTGTTCTTGCAGCAATTCAAGCACCCTGTGAAGTGCTTTTCTGGAAGCGCTTTCAATCAGCATTTGTGCACGCTCAACATTGGCCACACGCTGAATACTCATAGGGACCGCAGGGTACACACTCACTTCGGCCAAGGCCGATGCGTCTTGCGTGCCAATGCCTTCTAAACATTGCAACTGCGCATTCGCATGGTTTAAAAAAGCTTGTGCCACCGATTGCTCGCGCGCATCGCTGCGTATCAGGGCCTGAAACGTACTGGGCGGCAGGCCCGCTTCCAAACGCTCTTTCAATTGTTGTTCTGCAAATGCAGGGTAGTCGTGTTTTTTAAGGGCTTCAAACAAGGGGTGAGAGGGGTGAAAAGTTTGCACCCACATTTCACTGCAGGCGCTTTGTTCTGCATCGCGCCCTGCTCGGCCGCCGGCTTGCATGAGCAATGCAAACAAGCGCTCTGGCGCTCTGAAATCGCTAGAGAACAAAGCACCATCTGGGTTGATGGCTGCCACCAATGTGATGCGCCGAAAGTCATGCCCTTTGGCAATCATCTGTGTGCCCACCAAGACATCAACTTCACCACTGTGTACGCCCGCCAATTGCGCTTCTAGCGAACCCTTCAATTTGGTGCTGTCTGCATCAATGCGCATCACCTTCACGGGGCTGCCATTGGGCCGTTTGACATCGACCAATAGCTCGGCCAAATGTTCTTCAAGTTGTTCTGTGCCGCGCCCCATGGGCGCGATGTCTGCGTTGCCACAGGCTGGGCATGCACGGGGCACACGCTCGGTGAAGCCGCAGTGGTGGCAGCGCAAGGTGCGATCAATTTTGTGAAACACCCGAAACGCACTGCAATGCGAGCATTCACTTTTCCAGCCGCAATCTGCGCAGTGCAACACAGGTGCATAGCCACGTCGGTTGAGCAGCAACATGCTTTGCTCGCCCTTGGCCACACGCCCTTGAATGGCGGCCATCAAAGGCGCAGACATAACAGTTTTGCGCGGCTGGTGGTTCATGTCAACGCGGCGCACAAAGGGCAGTTGACCTGCCCCAATGCGTGCGGGCATAGGCAAGCGCAAATAGCGGCCGCCTTCTGCAGAAGGCCTGCTGTGATGCCAGCTTTCTAATGAAGGCGTGGCTGAACCCAAAATCACTTTGGCGCCTTCTAGGCGCGCTCTGTAAATGGCCAAATCACGGGCCGAATAACGCGCGCCTTCTTGCTGTTTGTAACTGGCATCGTGTTCTTCATCCACCACGATCCATTTCAAATGGGGCATGGAGGCAAAGATAGACATGCGCGTGCCCAGCACAATGCGGGCGCTTCCTTGGTGAGCCGCCAACCAACTCTTCAATCTTTGGGGGCCTGTCATGCCGCTGTGCATAGAGACCACGCCTGCATCGCCAAATCGGGCCTTGACGCGCTGCTCTAGTTGCGGCGTGAGATTAATCTCTGGCACCATCATCAAGGCTTGTGCGTGGGGGTCTTCTGCCAAACACCTGGCAACCGCTTGAAGGTAGACCTCGGTTTTGCCGCTGCCAGTGGCGCCATGCAGAAGAAAGGGGCCAGATGCCTCAGCCATCTGCGACAACACCTCGGCTTGCTGTTCTGACAAGGGCCAGGGTGACTGAAGAGCTGTGTCCAAAGTCTCAGGCGGTGTGACTTGTTTTTTAAAGCGCCTAGCCAGTTGCACAGGCGCCAGGTCTCGGAGTTGAGGTGGCAAAGCGGCCATCGCCACTTCACCCAAAGAGCGTTGGTAATAATGAGCCGTGAATTGCACCAGCTGCAGCCAGTGCGCGCTTAAGGGCGCGACCGCCTCTAAAACTGCGATCACTTGCCGCAAAGTGTGCGTGCTCAGTGTCTGTGGTGCAGTGGTGTGAACGCCCCACACCACACCTAAAACTTCGCGATTTCCAAAAGGTACCCTGACCAACTGACCGGCAGACGCAGGCAGTTCGGTGACGTAGGTTAGTAAACCGCCCACTTGACTGTGTGCGGGAGCAGAAACTGCAACGTCAAGCCACTTTTGCATTTTGTGAATTCTTGCTCATAAATATTCTTGAAACAACAGGTAAGTTGTTGTTTTTCATGGCCTTTAGAAGCAGTCCCAATAAACTGTGGATAACTTTGTTGAAAACCCTGCGCGATGACCCGCAAACCCTTGAAAAATAAGGCTTTGATTGGATTGCTCGCGAACTGAGCAGTTTCATAAAAATGATTAAAAACAACAATTTAGAATACACGAGGGGATAACATAAAGGCTGTTAGCGAGAACAGAATTTTCAAATCTTAAGACAACGTTATTGTGCATAAGTCAATAGAAAAAACCCAAAAATTTATTTATTTTTGGGTTTTTAAGAGGGTTTGTTTGCAGTATGCAAAAGCTTTTTCTGGCTTCAGCGCCTGAGGGCTCTTGAATGCGTGTGAACCGCTTCCACCAATGCCGAAACATGCTCAGGCGGCGTGAATTGGCTAATGCCGTGGCCTAAGTTGAAAATGTGCGTGGGCCCCGTGGTGTTTTTGTCTGTGTGGGGCTTGCCAAAACTGTCCAAGACCCGAATCACTTCCTTTTGAATGTGCGCGGGCGGCGCAAACAGCACATTGGGATCAATGTTGCCCTGCAGTACTTTGCCAGGCCCCCCCACCTTGCCGCCTACCATTTGGCGGGCGCGGCCCAAGTTCATGGTCCAGTCTAGGCCCAGGACCTCGCAATCCAATTGGCCCATTTCCTCAAGCCACAAACCACCGCCTTTGGTGAAGACAAGGCGCGGAATGGTGACGCCGTGGTGTTCTTTCTTCAGCAAGGCCAGAACTTTGGCCGTGTAAGCCAGGCTGAACTCTTGGAAAGCGCCATCGGCCAACACACCGCCCCAGCTGTCAAAAATCATCACGGCTTGAGCGCCAGCTTCAATTTGGGTGTTCAGATAACTGGCAACGGCTTGTGCGTTGACCTCCAAAATGCGGTGCATCAAATCGGGTCGGCTGTAGAGCATGGACTTCACCAAGCGGTAATCGTCTGAGCCTTTGCCTTCAACCATGTAGCAGGCCAAAGTCCAGGGGCTGCCAGAAAAGCCAATGAGGGGCACACGGCCATTGAGTGCTTTGCGGATGGACGTCACTGCATCAAAGACGTAAAGCAACTTGTCCATGTCGGGCACTTGCAGTTCAGCCACTGCGGCCTCGTCTCGCACCGACTTGGCAAAGCGGGGGCCTTCGCCCAGCGCAAAGCTCAAACCCAGTCCCATGGCGTCTGGCACTGTCAAGATGTCGCTGAACAAAATGGCCGCATCCAGCGGGTAACGTTCTAAAGGCTGCAAGGTGACTTCTGTGGCGAAGTCAACGTTGGTGGCCAAGCCCATGAAGCTGCCAGCTTTGGCGCGGGTGGCGCAATACTCAGGCAAATAACGACCTGCTTGGCGCATTAGCCAGACGGGCGTGTGGTCGGTCGCTTGTCGCAAACAGGCGCGCAAAAAAGTATCGTTAGACAGGGGTGCAAAGCTGGCTGTGGTCATGTGAATTCTGAAAATTTCTGTGTGTTTCAATTGAAAACTTGAGCATTCTCGCAGAATGGCTGAAGGCCATTGTGCTTTAGACGATCAGCCCATCAATTTGGGGGTGAGGCCTTGACTTGGCTGAGGACCTCTTGAATTTCGCTCACACTGGGCAACTCAGACAGCAAACGCACAGGTTGCCCTGGGGCATACCATGCGTAAACGGGCACACCGTTGCGACCGAGCTCGTTCAGGGCGGCGGTGATTTGGGGGTCGTAGCGCGTCCAATCGGCCCGCAGCAACAAGACGTTCTTGCTGGCAAATTCAGCCAACAAACTGGTGTTTGAAAAAGTGACTTTCTTGTTGAATTGACATGACACGCACCAAGCGGCTGTGAAGTCCACAAAAACGGGTTGACCCTTCTTGATGGCCGTGCTTACTTTTTCAGCCGACCATGCGTCCCATTGGCCTGGCTTTTTGGCTTCATTGCTTGGCAGGGAACTCGCTTGCGTCTCGCTGGGTGCTGGTGCCGCTACCTGGGTCCACGTGGGTCCCCAATGCCAAATCGTCAATGCCAAGACGACCACTGCCAAGGCCGCCATCACGCGGCGTACTTTGCCGTTCAGTGTCAAGGCCCAGATTAACAAAGTCAAACTCAACAAGCAGGCTAAAAATCCAGAAACACCATCTAATCCCACTTGCTGCCCCAAGACCCACACCAACCAAACGACGGTGGCGTACATGGGAAACGCCATGAACTGACGGAATGTTTGCATCCATGCACCGGGTCTAGGCAAGAACTTCACCCAGGCCGTATTGAAAGAAATGGCCATGAAGGGCAGTGCCATGCCAATGCCCATGGCCAGAAAAACGGGCAAGGCCTGCCAAGCCGGCAAACCAATGGCCAAGCCCAAGGAGGCGCCCATGAAAGGCGCCGTGCAAGGTGAGGCGATGACCACCGCAAACACACCCGACCAAAGCGAATTGGTGATGGGGTTGGACCACTGAAAGCCCGCAGCTGAACTTGGCACGAACGAACCAAATTCAAACATGCCCGACAGGTTCAAACCAATCACGGCAAACAGCATGGCAAGCGCACCGACCACCCAAGGCGATTGCAACTGAAAGCCCCAGCCCATTTGCGATCCAGCGGCGCGCAATCCCAGCATCAATGCGCCTAAAACCAAGAAAGAAATCAAGACGCCTGCAGTGAAGGCCCAAGCCGAGAGTTTCATGTCTCGGGGCCGATTAGCCATTTGTGTGATGCTCAAGAGTTTGATGGCCAACACTGGAAAAACACAGGGCATCAAATTCAACAAGATGCCACCCAGTAAGGCGCCCAACATGGCAAAAATCCAAGTGGCCCAAGGTGCTGGCGCCAGGATGGGAGGCGCCAATTTTTGAAGGGTGGGCGTCAAGCTGGCGTAGGTGGGTGGCGGGTCAGAAAACACTTGCCATTGGCCTTGAACGGGTGTGTCGATGGTCCATTGGCGGCCTGAGGGTGCATCGGCCTTGCCCTGCACCAGCAACCATGTCATTTGCTGAGGGCTGTCCATGCGCTCGCTTGAAACTTGCAAGCTCACACTGGCACCCTTGGCCACCTCACCAGAGCCGCTGCTAGAACTCGCTTTTTGAACGACAGGTACTGCACTGTTTTGAACCACGTTGGCCGTTTGAGGGAACACCGTCCAGTCACTGTTTTGGAGTTCTGGCGGCAATTGCGCCAAGGTCAGATCAAGGCTGCGGCCGTCTTTGGAGATTTGGGCCCGGTGCTTACCCTTCAAAGACTGCGCTTGCAATTGCAAGGCTTTCTCAAATGCACTTGCCGCCACCGAAGTGGCGCCTTTGATGGGCACCCTTAAACTGAAACTTCCCTCCTGCGGAATGCACTCTTGTTTGCAAATCAGCCAGTTGGCATGCAAATCAATTTGCACCGAAGTCTCGTTGCCCAGAGGTTTGAAGGACTTGCTGACTTGAATGGGCGTGACCAGCAACAGGGTGTCTTCATACCCAAAATTGGCCAGTGGGCCAATGGGAATACGGCGAGGGACTGGCCAAATTAAGTTGCCCGCCACCAGGCCCTCAGGCAATTTCCATTGAAGGACTGTCGGCAGACCAGAATCGCCGGGGTTGCGCCAGTAGGTGTGCCATTCTGGTTGGTGCACCATTTCTAAGCCCAGCCAAAGGGTTTTGCCTGCTTCGATGCCATTGGGCGCTTCGGCCAACAAGCTTGCTTTGACTTGGGGTGTTTGCACCATTTGACCCACGGGGCGTGGGCTCAAAATCTGCGTTTGTGCTTGCCCGTTGGACGTCAAAACCCCAAGCAAAGCAATACCCACCCACGCAAAGCGAAGGTTTAAAAGCAGGTTGCGCAAGCGGTAGAAAAACAAAGTCAAGAACATAAACGCCAAAAGCCTAACTCTACACTGCAAAATCATGCCCTTAAATCCTGAGCCTCTATTAAACTGCGCAGATTGAAAAGCCTCTTAGACATGTCACATCACATTCACTTTTGGTCCGACTTGACCACCCACGACTTTGGCCGCCTTGATACCGCGCGTGCCATTGCCGTGTTGCCATTGGCGGCCACCGAGCAGCATGGACCGCATTTGCCTTTGTCTGTGGATGTTGACATTGTGAATGGCGTGGTTGAGTCAGCCATGACGCGTTTGAATGAGGGCGCCCCACCAACAACGGACAAGTTGAACCCCAAAGATTTGTCCATCTTGGTCCTGCCAACGCAAAGCTTAGGACTCAGTCCTGAGCATGCGGCTTTTGCCGGCACGCTCACCTTAAAAGCCGAAACACTGATCCGGCTTTGGACGGACATTGCAGAGTCTGTCAAAGCTGCAGGCATCCACAAACTGGTGCTGTTCAATGCGCATGGCGGCCATGTGGGAGCTATGGATGTGGTGGCCCGCGATTTGCGCGCGCGCTTAGGCATGTTGGTCTACAGCGTGAACTGGCATCAGTTGCCCTTGCTCGATGAAAAGGGTCAAGATGCCAACGCGCTTTTTTCAGACCATGAACACCGATTTGGTGTGCATGCGGGTGAGGTCGAAACCTCGGTCATGCTGGCGCTTAAACCCCATGCTGTCAAAATGAGCGAAGCCCAAAATTTTCATTCAAGTTCTGAAGACCGTGCGCGTTCGTTCCCCATTCTGGGCAATGGCCGCAGCGCCAAGTTGGCTTGGCAAATGCAAGACTACAACGTGGCAGGGGCGGCGGGCAATGCAGCCGCTGCCACAGCGCTCAAGGGTCAAATTTTGTTAGATGCAGCCGGCCGTGCTTTGGCCGATTTGCTTTTAGAAATAGACCGATTGCCTGCCAGCACCCTCAAGACTTAATGGCCCCTTGCTCAACACGTGAGCCACAGCCTGAAGTCAATACTTGGGTAAAACCAGCTCGTTAGCTGTTGGATAGATTTGCTTGGGGCACTCTCGCGAGGCATCCACGCAACCCCCCTCTGCATAAACGTCTTTGGGATCCCTGATGCGCATCATTTGATGCAAGATGTTTTGCACTTTGGCGGGTTCCTGCATCGTCTCATGCACGCAAGCATCCACAATGGTTTCATCCATCCACAAATCACCCGCAGCGTTGGTTTTCACGCCATCACGCCAATGGTAAATTTCAATGCACTTGCTTTGCAAAGTGAATGGCTGGTCTCGTTTCCAAAAATTGCTGAACAAGCCGCTGCCCACATAAATCACCCACGAGCCTTCATAGCCTGTCACATCAGATGAGCGCGAATCTGGGTTTCGGAACCAAACACGATCACCTGGCACATAAAAACCAGCAGGCAAAGGCGCCTCTAGCGAGCCATACTCATGCAAAAAAACTTCATGAAAGAGGCCAGATCGAATGGCATGTTTTTCATTCACCTGTTGCAGTTGTGCCAACAAGGAAGGGTTGTGCTGGCCAGCTTCTTGAGCCAAGCCCAACAAGATCACATATTCGGTTGCGCGATAACAAGAAAAGTCATACAACTTGCCAGTCGCTTCTGGTTGCGTAGCGCTGATCAAAGCATCAATCAAGGGCGTATGGGGCTGCAGAATAAATCCCGCTTCTTCTTCATACCGCCAAAATTCGCTGGGCCGCTCCGCCGCTTCTGTTTTAAAGGCCAGGGCTGTTTTCCGGGCGTCCAACACAATGTTTACTCGCACGCGCACTGCGCTGCTCAGTGCTTCTAAGTCATTGAATTCAAAGCGATGCGGCGAGACCAACATGGCCCAAAGGATCTCTTGCTTTAAATCTTTGGCATTTAGGTGCAGCGAGAGTGTGTCGCTGGCAGGGGCATGAAGCTGCATCCAAGCATCACTCATTCGGCACAACAAGCCGCCAGAGCTTGACGTCAAGTCCAAGCCTTCCTGAATGCCATGGGCTTCAAAAAAGGCGTAACAAGCAGACATGTCGCAATGGGAGACTTGAAAGCCCGCTGCTTGAGTGAAGTGCGAAGTTGCCTGATGCGAATTTTGCATGCTTGTCATTCTGACAAAAAAACAAGCGCGCCCCTATCGGGACAAACGCTATCAAGCAAAAGTGATCCAACTTCGATGGGCGGCATGGTCCAAATGCGGTAAGTTATTGTAAGAAAGCAGCATGTGCCTGGAGGGCGAAAATACAAACTCTGTGAGTGCCGTATTGCGGATGCGCAAGTTGAGTTCAATGGACGTCTCTGCTGGCGCTTGAAGCACTTGCCCTACAGCGGTTGAGATGGGGCCGCCACTAGAAACAATCAAAATACGACCTTGATGGTTTTCTCGCACATGCTTTAACACCGCTTGAATGCCGGCCGCAAATTCAGCATAACTTGTCATGCCTTTGGGTTGAGTCTCACCCGCCATCCATTTTTGCAGTGCCGTTCGCAACAAGCGAAAGTGATGCTTGTACATCTCGGGCGTATCGGGCTTGGCAAGTGGCTCGGGATGAATGGTTTCAATCAATGCATGGCTGTCGTATTCATTGAGTTCAGGCCACACTTCAGGCACATTGTGCAGTTTTGCGCCCTGTGCAATGCCTTCCCAAGTTTGCCGGTGTCTCTTTAAGCTGCCCATGAAAACAGCGTCAAACTTCAGTGCCTCTGCGCCAGTTTGTTCGGCAGCCGTTTGTTGCCAGTACTCGCCCAAGCGAATACTCTGCTTCTGGCCCAAGGCACTGAGTTGGTCGTAATCGTCGGCGCCGAAAGAAGCCTGACCGTGGCGCACTAAATGAAGTTGTCCCATGGTGCTTAGTCTAAAGCCACACGACCTTCAGTGCAGGCCGCGGTGTCGCCTGCGACCCACACTTGGCCTGTTTGAGTTTTCTTGAAGTCATTGTGCAAGCATCCATCCTGCTGTTAAGACCAAGACCGAAGACATGCAGCGATTGAAAACCAGCAACCGCGTGCCCTTCAAAAGCCATTCACGCAGCAAGCTGCCCATCACGGCATAGGTTAAGTTGCTGACCAAGCCAAACAACATCATGAGCGGCAGTAGCACCAGGCAACGCTCTAAGACATCGTCCTTGCCCGCAATCCAACCGGCCACCAAAGACAAGGCCAGCATCCATGCCTTGATGTTCAGAAATTGAAGCGCAACACCTTGAAAGAAAGTGACCTGCAGTTGACTCTCATTGGCTGTAGCCATCTCGCGAGTGCGCCAAAGTTTGCTTGCCAACCACAACAAATACAAAGTGCCCCCCAGTAAGATGACCCACCGAAGCGCTGGAACAGCCAACACCAAGTTGCCCAAACCTGCCATGCAGATGGCCAACAACAATCCCCAACCCACAGGCACAGCCACAATGAACTTCAAAGCTGAACGCAGTCCCTGATTGGCGGCCAGCGCCGTAGACAGGGTGGTATTGGGTCCGGGTGTGAAGCTGGCAGCGGTTGACAGCACCAACAAGGCTGTGAACTCTTCAGGGCTGAAAACAAAGTTCATGCAAATATCAAGGTGTTGAAAGTGCTTCCCATCGCTCCAAGGCCTTGACCAATTCCGTGTCTATTTGTGCATCGCGGGCATACAAGGCTGCGCCCTTTGCAGGGTCTTGGGCAAACAAAGTGCTGTCTGCGAGGGCTGCTTGAACTTCGCTCTGCTCTTTTTCCAATCCTTCAATCACAGCAGGCAAGCCGTCCAGTTCACGTTGTTCTTTGTAACTTAACTTTTGTGCGCTTTTCACAGCGGGCTTGGGCTGCGCAGCTGGCGCTTTGATGGGCTTGGCTTGAGAAGGTGTGGCGGTTTTGTTGGCCGTATTGGACTGCGTCGCAGCCTTGGCGGCCGCCGCCTTATTCTGCGCCTGAATATTTTGGCTGCGCAGCGATTGGGTGAGCCAATCTTGCACCGAGCCTTCGTACTCTCGCCAAAAACCAGGGCTCTCTGGGGTGGCTTCGCAGGCAATGATGCTGGTCACCACGTTGTCCATGAAAGCGCGGTCGTGACTGACCAAGAAAACAGTGCCTTGGTAATCTTGCAGCAACTCCTCCAAGAGTTCCAGTGTTTCAATGTCCAAGTCGTTGGTGGGTTCGTCCAGCACCAAGACATTGGCGGGCCTGGCAAACAAGCGCGCCAGCAACAAGCGATTGCGCTCGCCGCCAGACAATGATTTGACGGGCGACGTGGCGCGAGCAGGCGAGAACAAGAAGTCACCCAAATAGCTTTTCACGTGCTGACGTTTGTTGCCAATTTCGATCCACTCACTGCCCGGGCTGATGAAATCTTCTAAGGAAGCTTCCAAGTCGAGAGCGTTGCGCATTTGGTCAAAGTAAGCCACTTGCAAATTGGCACCTTGGCGAATTTTTCCACTGTCGGCCTCTAGCTCTCCCAGAATCATCTTCAAGAGCGTTGTTTTGCCAGCACCATTGGGGCCCAGCAAGCCAATCTTGTCACCGCGCAGCAGCGTGGCTGTGAAGTCTTTCAAAATGACTTTCACATCGCCTTCAGGAGAGGTGAATGATTTGCAAACATCCGTGAGTTCTGCAACCAACTTGCCCGTGGGCGCCCCGGAGGCCACTTCCATGCGAACACGTCCGACTTGTTCTCTGCGTGCACTGCGTGTGGCGCGCAAATTCTCAAGCCTGACGATGCGGCTTTGGCTTCTTGTTCGGCGAGCTTCTACCCCTTTGCGAATCCAAATTTCTTCTTGTGCCAACAACTTATCGGCCTTGGCGCTGATGACTGCTTCTTGCGCCAGCTGCTCTTCTTTGTTAATTTGATACTGCGCAAAATTGCCTGGATAACTGCGCAGGCGTCCGCGGTCCAATTCCACAATGCAAGTGGCAATGCGGTCCAAGAATGCACGGTCGTGCGTGATGGCCACCACACTGCCCTTGAAGTCAATCAAGAGTTGTTCTAGCCAAGCAATGGAATCCAAGTCAAGGTGGTTGGTGGGCTCGTCCAATAGCAGCACATCAGGATGCGTCACCAGAGCTTGCGCCAGTGCCACACGCTTGCGATTGCCGCCAGACAATGTAGCCACCTTTGCGCCAGGGTCTAAGTGCAGGCGGTGCAATGTTTCATCAACACGTTGCTCCCAGCCCCAGCCATCAAGTGATTCAATTTGGCTTTGCAGCACATCCAGATCGCCCACACAGTTGCTGTAGTCATCAATGAGTTTCATGACAGGGGCGAGGCCGCGCTGTACAGATTCGAAAATGGTGTCATCCGATTCGAGCACAGGCTCTTGCGCCACATAGGCAATTCGAACACCTTGTTGGACATGCATGTTGCCGTCATCGGCGTACTCCATGCCCGCCAAAATTTTGAGAAAGGAGGATTTGCCCGTGCCGTTGCGGCCAATCAAGCCAATGCGCTCCGAAGTTTCCAGGGCAAAGTCAGCGTGATCAAGCAGTGCTACGTGGCCGAAAGCCAGAGATGCGTCAATTAAAGTAATAAGAGCCATGCCGCGATTATCAATGGCAAAAGAAAATTGAAATGGCGGGCTTGCGTACCCTCAAAAATCTGTGCTATATTCGCGCCCTTCGCTAAAAAACATATTGTTTCAAGCAAGTCGGATATGGCCTTAGCTTATGCCCAAGACAAGCAACAGTTTGACTGGCTGCGTGTCCTAAAGCAGAGGCCTCAGGCAAGCCCCGAGCAGTTTTAAAAGTTTGAAATAACTTTTAAAAAGTGAAAAAAGCAAAAATTTTTTCACTCAGCACAAAAAACCGTGCTAGACTGCAAGGCTTCGCTGAAATAGTTTGAAATTCAAATTTCAAGCCTTCAGCAAATCGGATTAAGCCCCGAGCAGTTAAAAAGCAAACAGTTTAAAAAGTTTCATAATTTTTCAAATTGCTTGCAAAAGCCCTGAAAACGGTGCTACACTGCAAGGCTCCGCTGATCGCAGCGTAGTGCAACAAAACGACACTCAGTGTTGGCCTGTTGCGCAAAAGATCTTTAAAAATATACAGCCGATAAGTGTGGGCGTTTGATGGCGATTGCCAAGTTCTACGGAACTAAGTCTTAATTGGCTTACAAACGCTCATGGAAATAGAAGTGAAGTTCACTTCAATTCC
>Ga0214921_10006694_pt1 | contig 15624 bp, 13 predicted proteins | sample LL1505_MetaG_FD_177992 | JGI IMG/M metagenome (GOLD analysis project Ga0214921, IMG submission 177992) | Freshwater microbial communities from Lake Lanier, Atlanta, Georgia, United States - LL-1505 | ecosystem: Environmental > Aquatic > Freshwater > Lake | place: USA: Georgia | collected...
CCGTTGCCTCTCAACCGCTCAAAGATATTTTTGAGCGCATCTACCGAAATTATCGCGATGCCGGGATACGGGCCGAGGACTTCTTGGGTCAAACCGAGGCCCTGCAAGCCAAAGTCCCCTATTTGGGAGAACTGCTATTGGGCCATTTGCGGTACGGAACCCACGGTCAGAATTCCATCGAAACCTGTCATCCATTCTTCAGGCAGCACAATCACCGAAGCCGAAACCTGGTTTTGGCTGGAAATTTCAACCTAACCAACGTGGACCGGCTTTTTGAGAAATTGGTCAAATTGGGCCAACATCCCAAGGAGCAATCGGATACGGTCACGGTCATGGAGAACATCGGGCATTTTCTTGATCAAGCGCATCGAGAATTGACGGCCGCTTTGGAGGCGGAATACCCCGATCGTCAAAAGCTGGAAGAGCGAGTGGGACAAGATTTGGACTTGTCGCATATTCTTCGCAAAGCGTCTCGGGATTGGGATGGGGGATTTGCCATGGCCGGCATGCTCGGGCATGGAGATGCTTTTGTGTTACGAGATGCGAACGGGATTCGCCCCGCCTATTGGTATGCCGATGATGAGGTCGCTGTGGTGGCATCTGAACGCCCTGCCATTGCCACCACCTTCCATGTTCACCCGGACCAAATCAAAGTTGTACCGCCTGGGCATGTTCTGCTGATTCGACGTAACGGAGAAATTCGCTGCCAACCGGTCTTTGATCCGGCCCCTGCTACGCCATGTTCGTTCGAGCGTATTTACTTCTCCAGAGGAAATGATCCGGCAATCTACAAGGAGCGCAAGGCCTTAGGGAAGGCCTTAACCGACAAGGTCTTGGATTCCATCAACCAGGACATTGCGCATACGGTATTCAGCTACATACCCAATACCGCCGAAACCGCCTTCTTGGGACTCCTTCAAGGTCTGGAGGGGCATCTGGAAACTCAACGATTGGAGGCCTTGAGCGCCCTCCGACCCGAAGATTTGGAAAGCAGGCAAGGAGAGCGCTTTGTGAAGTTCATGCACTGGATGACCCTGCGACCTCGGGTCGAAAAAGCGGCGATCAAAGACGTGAAGTTAAGAACCTTCATCACCGAAGACCGTGGCCGCAACCACATGGTTCGCCATGTGTACGATACCACATCGGATATTTTGAACCCCAACAAGGATACCCTGGTGGTGGTGGATGACTCCATTGTCAGAGGAACCACATTGCGCGAAAGCATTGTTGCCATTCTTGGTGGACTTCAGCCACGCTCCTTGATCATTGTGAGTTCAGCCCCTCAAATTCGTTATCCGGATTGTTATGGAATTGACATGAGTCGGCTCAACGACTTTGTGGCCTTCAGGGCTCTGGTTAAGGTCTTGGAAAAAAGGGGAGAAGCGCATCAGATCGAAACCCATAGCCAGGCCGCCCAAGCGGATTTGGTATTGGAGGAGCATCCCATGTCCAACCGCCTGCAAGCCCTGTATGCCTTGGTAAATGAACAAGAGCTGTCCGATGAAATCGCCTTGCTCATTACTCCTCCCGAAATTAAGTTCCCGGTCAAAGTCGTTTATCAGGATATCCACAGCCTCCACAAGGCATGCCCGGATCACCGGGGAGATTGGTACTTCAGCGGTGCATACCCCACACCGGGTGGCCACCGGGTGGCCAACAGGGCCTTGGTTTATTATGCCGGGCAAATTGCGGCCCGCCCGTATTAACCCTTATTCTGAACGCATGGTAGGCAAATTTCCAGGGTTATGGACAATATTGAACAATAATGTCTGTTTATTGCTCACATTTGTAAGATTTTGGCGTCATCGCTATTCCGAATTTGGAGGCCATGAAGCACGTTGGTCACACCATACAAGCCCTTCTGCTTGACAGCGGAATTAGCATTACACACACCGCCAAGCACATGGGCATTCAACGATCTACCCTTTACAACCTGTTCGAAAAATCCAGATGGCCTTTGCACCGTATTCAGGCCGTCGAACGACTCACGCATCAAGACCTTCGAGCGCTTTATCCCCAATCGGAATTTACTGCACCGAATTCTTACGGCATCAACCGCGAGCAAAATCTATTCCTTCAAGAAGAAGTCAAGCGGTACCAAGGACTCTTGGATGAAGCATGGGAAGAAATCGCAAGACTCCGACAAACCATTGCCAAATTCACCCGTAAAACATAAACCCCATGCACCCACTGCACCAGATTGTTCAAGTCCCCGGAAATGGAGGCGTACACCGCATCATCACCACCTCCAAACAAGGCTATATTTTACAGAGTATCGATGCGGAACAACGCCGCTGGCATGCTCCTGCCCAAACCAAAGTCGCTGCTTTGGAGGAAATTGCCATCTATACCCAAGAAGATCAAGTTCCTCTGTGGAATGTGTTTAGGAAACTATGGGATCTAACGCTTGAGGATTCAGCAATCCAAGAATCCTTGGGTAATGAGGCGAATACCAAGGCCATGTTTGAGCGCATCCTCCCCAATTACGATACCGGCCGAGTCTATGTGAGCGATATGCGCAAAGTCCTCCGATGGTATCTAGCCCTCAAGGCTGTGGTGGACTTTGGAACTGAGCTTGCCGACTCGGAGAAGTCAGCATCCGAGGGTGCCTAAAATAATAGGCCTCCATTAAATGTTCAGGTTGTATAGCCTGGGCTTGCTCCATCATCGAAATCGTCAAAGCGACTCGCAAAAGTCTGTAAACCGCTCGCATGCTCAATCCTCCCTGCTCCACCATTTGGTCCAAGACCTGCCTGCAGGCGGAATCCAATGATTGTTCCAGAGTTTGATCATTCGAGAAAATTTTCGCGCGGTCTCCCTCAGTCGGTCCGGGCATAACTCCATAAGGCTCGACCTGCACTGAGGCTGATTTCCATTCCGAAGGTTTGACCCGATCCATGCAGACCACCAAATCCATACGATCCAAAAGGGGGCCGCTAATTCGACGCTGGTAACGCGTCACCGTAGTTTCTGCACAGGTGCATCGTTCATCGTTGCTTCCATAATAACCACAAGGACAAGGGTTCATGGCGGCAATCAGCACAAACTTGGCCGGATAAACCGCCGAGGATCTTTGCCGGTTCAAAACCACTTGCCCTTGTTCCAAGGGCTCACGCAATGCCTCCAATACCTCCCTTCTGAATTCCGGTAATTCATCCAAAAACAATACCCCGCCATGGGCCAAGGATACTTCCCCGGGAATAGGCCATTGACCCCCTCCGACCATGGCCTGCACGGTTATAGTGTGATGCGGTTTGCGAAAAGGTATTTGATCCGTAGCGTTTCGGAATTCCAAACCTCCGTTCAATATCGATTGCAACTGCGCTTGGATTCGCTGATCCACAGCAGCTAGTGGGGGCATAAGGCTCACCAAGCTGTGTGCCAACATGGTTTTGCCACAACCCGGTGGCCCAATTAGTAACACATTATGACGTCCAACCGCTGCTATCCGCAAAGCCCGTTTGGCCAAAGCCTGTCCTTTGACTTGACCCAACTCCACAACGGGTAACTGCTCGACTCGAATAGGGGGTGTAGTCTTAAGCGCCCTTGTCGCCGATGCCGGTTGCCCGTCCCTAAAAAAAGCCATAACCTCATGCAACCTCTCGAAAGGCAAGGCCATGACCTCAGGGTGCAGAGCGGCTTCGGCGGCATTCTCCAAGGGCATGATGATTCCTTTGTATTGATTTTTGGCCGCCAATTCCATCACCGGCAAAATACCCCGCACCCCCTTAATTCGTCCATCCAGCGATAATTCACCCATTACCAAGTATTCCGATAAGGTCGTGCCTTGGAGGTATCCGGCCTCGGCCAACATGCCCAGGGCAATGGTCAAATCGTAGGCGGCGCCCTCTTTGCGCAAATCCGCCGGGGCTAAATTGATCATATGCCGACATCGGGGCAAGGCATACCCGGCATTACGGATGGCGGTTTGTATTCTAAGCTGGCCCTCTCGTACCGCGTGATCAGCCAAACCAACCAAATAAAACCCAAAGGACCGCGGATCGGTATCCACCTCCACCGTCAACAAACGAGCGTCCAAGCCTCTTAAAATTCCGCTATATACCCTGACCATTGCCTTGCAATTTTGAGGGATTGACGGGTCTCGACTCGTCTTTAACCGTTTAAATAACCTTCTTGCGACGTACTTTTGCATGCCTCGGGTGATTAGCTCAGTTGGTTTAGAGCACTGCCTTGACAGGGCAGGGGTCACAGGTTCGAATCCTGTATCACCCACCCAAGACTCTCCCTTCCATCGCGCCCATGGCCGTTTTGCACAATCCGGTAAACCGCGAACTCCTTCGCAAACAACTGATGGAGGAAACCTTTCACCGGGTCACCCTCTCTTTCTATCGATACGTTCACATCGCGGATCCCTCCGCCTTTCGGGATCAACTCTACCGAGAATGGCAGGCCCTTGGGTGCTTTGGGCGCATCTACCTGGCCCATGAGGGGATTAACGCCCAGATGTCCATCCCTGAACATGCCATGGACGCTTTTCGCGATAACCTCCAACAACACGAAGCCCTCCGAGGCGTTCCCCTCAAAATCGCGGTCGAAGACGACGGAAAGTCCTTTTACAAATTAACCCTCAAAATCCGTCCCAAAATCGTGGCCGACGGCATCGACGACCCGGATTTTGATTCTTCTAAGGTAGGACGCCACCTCAACGCGGCCGAATTCAACGCCGCCATGGAAGAACCCGGAACCCTGGTAGTGGACATGCGCAACCATTACGAAAGCAAAATCGGCCACTTCGAAGGGGCGATTCTCCCGGATGTGGACACCTTCCGCGAAGAATTGGAGCAGGTGCCTCGCCTCTTGGCTGGGCAAGAAGACCGCAAAATCCTGCTCTACTGTACCGGTGGGATTCGCTGCGAAAAAGCTTCTGCCTGGCTTAAGTACCAGGGCTTCCACAATGTCAACCAACTTCACGGCGGAATTATTGATTATGCTCGCCAAATTCGGGAACACGGTCTTCCCAACAAATTCAAGGGGCGCAACTTTGTCTTTGATGAACGCATGGGCGAGCGCATTAGCGATGATGTGTTAGGAAAATGCGATCTCTGCGGAGAACCCTGCGATCACTACACCAACTGCGCCCGCAAAGCCTGCCACCAGCTTTTTATTCAATGCCCCGCCTGCAGTGAACGACTCCAAGGTTGCTGCGGACCCGCCTGCCAAGAACTCCTTGACCAAGCCCCATCGGGCGAGACAACCACACCAACCAACCCGCACCAAGGCAAATACACCAAAGGGAGACTAAATTCCCATCTTCCAAAATAACCAAAGCCCCTTGTTGGAGGGGCTTGAAGGTCGTTGGTAGTGGAGGATATCGGAGTCGAACCGACGACCTCTTGCATGCCATGCAAGCGCTCTAGCCAGCTGAGCTAATCCCCCGGAGGACTGCAAATATCGTTCAAGAGAGGCGTTATTCAGCCAAGAGTCCTGCTTGTTCCATGCAGGATACCGCCCTCGAAGAGGCTGTCAAGGTTGAAGAAAGCTCAGGGCCGCCCCTTGATGGGGCCAAAATGGTCCGTAAAGCTGCATAGGATTCCCGCTGAGCCAACGCGTCAGGCATGGGTCGTCCATCCGCAGAAGGCAGCAATTTGATAAGATCCGCCCTCAGAACCTGCGCGGTCATCTGACCCTGCAATCGCTCGGGTATAGCCTCCCTGCCCAGAATCAAATTCACCAGGCTGACATAAGGTACCTTCACCAAGGCCTTGCCCAAACGGTAGGACAGGGGATTGACTTTGTAAACCGCAACCATAGGGCAGTCCAAGAGAGCGGCTTCCAAGGTTGCAGTCCCCGAAGCCACCAAGGCAGCGTCGGAACAAGCCAACAAATCCCGAGTCCGATGCGTTAGCAGGACGCTTCCCGAGCCCTCTTTATGGGATGTAAGACTTGTGTTAAGAATGGCCTGGTACACCGACGAATCGACACCCGGAGCCATGGCCACAACCGCGACAACTCCCTGCATGGAACTTACCGTTTCCAACAAGATGGGAAGGTGTTTGCGAATTTCCTGCAACCGACTTCCAGGCAACAAGGCCACCCAAGAAGAGGACACATTGGCAGGCTCATTCTTGGCCAAAGCCTCGCGTTGTTTTCGCTTCTCAGCCTCAGGGTAAGGCCTGCATCGATCTGCCAAAGGATGTCCCACGTAGTGCACCGGGACACCGCGTTGTGCATACCAATCTTGTTCAAAAGGCAATATGCATAACATTTGATCAACACTGTCCCGTACCGTTTGAATTCGGCCCTCCTTCCATGCCCACAATTGAGGAGATATGTAATACACCACCTTGATGCCCAACCCTTTGGCAAATTTCGCTATGCGCAGGTTGAAGCCGGGGTAATCGATCAAGATCAGCAAATCCGGGGCAAAGGATTGGATGTCGTTGCGGGCTTCTTTGAGCAAACGAAGGATTGTACGCAAATTACGCAGTACCTCCACGAAGCCCATAAAAGCGGTTTCGCGATAATGCCTTACCAAATTCAAGCCCTCAGCCTGCATCAAGTCTCCACCCCAACCCCTTAGGATGGATTCGGGATACCGAACTCGAATTTCCTTGAGCAGGGCGGCGCCGTGCATGTCCCCCGAAGCCTCCCCGGCAATGCAATAAATTTTCATCGCTGAGGGAGATCAACCTTCCATGGAAAATTCCGTAACATCAAAAAACCCATTTCATCGCCACCACCACCAAGGCGTACATAAACGTCGCCACCAGGACCCCTCCGGCACCTTTTTCGGATTGGCGATACAAATTCCACCAAAACAAGGCCAGATTCGGTAACACCGCCAAACTCAAGAGCGGGCCCACCAGGCCTGAACCCCAAAGCAAATCCCACCAATGGGATAACGCAGAACCACCTTGAACACCGGCGCCCTCCATCGAACCCGTTAGCATCCGATAAGCCATCCACAGACCCATCATCACCAAAGGACCCGCCAAACCCGCCACAAATCCCGTACGGCCTTCCCTGCTGGTCCAAAATCGTGTCTCCGAGGCCATGGGATCATTCACTTCCGCCCTCAATCTTCCAGCCCTGCATCCCCCAACCTTGCAAATTGGGCAAGGCATGATGAGCCGTCAAATCAAATTGTACCGGAACCACCGAGGCATAGCCGTTACGCAAAGCCCATTCGTCCGTGTCCTCTGCTTGCTCCATCAATTCAAATTCTCCGGTCATCCAATAATAGGCTTTACCGTGGGGGTCGTGGCGCTCCTCAAAATTTTCTTTCCACTTGGCCGCAGCCTGCCTCGAGACGCGCAGTCCCCGAAATTGGGCGGGGTCTATCTTGGGAATATTAACGTTGAGCAAAGTGCCGGGCATAAGACCACGTTCCAAAACGGATTTGGCTACAACCCGTGCAATTTCCGCAGAAAGTCCAAAATCAGCCTCCAATGCGTAATCGCACAAGGAAAACCCCACGCTTGGAATACCTTCGATTCCGCCTTCCACCGCCGCCGACATGGTGCCCGAATAAATCACATTGATCGATGCATTGGAGCCGTGGTTAATCCCCGAAAGCAGCAAATCCGGTTTCCGGTGCAGAATTTGATCCACGGCCAATTTCACGCAATCGACGGGCGTTCCGCTGGTTTGGTAAGCCGGCAAATCCTCCCCAAAAAGACCATGCTGAGCCTGCACCCGTAACGGATGCCCGATGGTAATTGCATGACCCATTCCGGATTGCGGTCTATCCGGCGCAACCACCACGCAATCCCCGAGATCGCGGACCGCTTGGACCAAAGCACGAATGCCTGGGGCCGTAATCCCGTCGTCGTTGCAAATCAAAATAAGAGGCTTGCTCATGATGCCTGTCCTGAAGAACCTGTTTCGGATTGTGATTTCCAAAAACCGAAAGCCACCACCAAGAACAATGCCAGGTTGAAGGCCAACGAAATTTTCTCTCCTTGAAGATAGGTGGACGGCTCAAAACGGAATTCCACGCGATGGGAACCCGCAGGCAATGCCAACCCCCTCATCAGGTAATTGACACGAAGATGCGGCACCGGCTTTCCGTCAAGGTAGGCATTCCACCCTTTGGGGTAGTAAATGTCCGAAAACACCGCAAGGGATGGAGCGTTGTTACGGTATTCATAGGATAACGTATCTGGCGCATAGGCGTTCAATCGAATAAAAGCCTGAGAATCGACGACATAAGATTGGCCTTGCAAAGACCCCGCCAAAGACTTGTCCAGCAGCGCAACATTGCGCAAATCAGTCCCGTCCAAGGAATCAAATTCAACCCGGGCATCGGGCATCAAACGCAGTTCTTTCACGAACCAGGCATTGCCCAAAGCTCCTGGATTTGGTACAGCAACCGGACCTTGTCCTTGCTGTTGAGGGGGATAGATCATCCAACGCACGTTGAACGCATCCAACAAATTCTGTTGAGGTGCTTTCCCGTTTCCTCCGAGGTAATTGTTTTTGACATCCTCAAAGCGGGAAAGTTTGGCCGCATGGTATCCCCCCAAAGATTTATGGAAATAACCCGCCCGGTTTTCGTTGAATGGATTCTGTTGCCCAAAATCCAAAACTCTGTAATAGAGGTTTCCTGCGCCGTTCTGGGCGAGGCGATTTTCTTCGTCCAAAATGACCCGGTCGGCTTCCGTCATCTCAAAGGGTATTTCCAAACGGCTTTTACGCTCAAAATCATCCGCTGACAAATAACGACGATCGGTCCACCAAAGGTCCCCCGTGGAGATCAACAAGAGCGCCCAAGTTAATTGAGTGCCTTTGACTTTGCCTTGGGCATAATACCAAATCGCCGCAAAACCCATGGCGATGATCAAGAAGGACTTGAAGGCATCCTTCGTCAAAAGCGATTCCCGATCATCGCGAAAAGCATCCACCAGCCCGTTGATGCCTTTCCATTGCTCGGCATCATCCACCGCGGAAGCCGAAAAGTCAAAAAACATTGAGCCCGCGATAGCCAACATTAAACACAATCCACCCAGAGCTATACCCGCCCCACGGAGTTTCTTCTCCAATTCGTCCTTGGGTATTTCCTGGTTCAGCAAGGCTTTGACAAACAAAACCCCCAACAAGGGAACCGCCAGACTGGCCATGACCAAGCTCATGGCCACCGCACGAAATTTATTGTAATACGGGAGGTAGTCCATAAAGAAATTGGTAAGCGCCATGCTGTTTCTGCCCCAACTTAACATAAAAGACAGGACAACGCAGGCCAGGAGCCAAAACCTCAGGGAGCCTTTGAGGGTTAACAAACCCATGACAAACAAGAAGATCATCAAAGCACCAAAGTAGGTGGGGCCTGCCACGCCGGGTTGATCCCCAAAATAGGTGGGCACCCCAGATTCCACAAAGCCTTTGGCTTGGGCTTCAGGGACACCTGCCGAAACCAAGGTTTCGTAAGTAGCACTTTTGGTGTCCAAAGGGGTTTGCGATGCGCCACCCATCAAGTTTGGAATAAGGACGGTGCCGCCTTCGGCGATTCCATTGCTCCATTTGAGAGCGTATTCGCGGTCCAGGCCGTCATCGCTGCCCTTTTCCAGCCGCTTCAAGTCGGAACCACCGCGCATGGTTTCCTTGGCATATTCGTTGGTAACCGCAAAATGGGTCCAATTGGAACCCAAGGCCAGGGCCAAGGCGAACAAGGCCAAACCAGAGGCTTTGATGGCCTGGTACCATGCCCCACGGCGGCCATGGTCTATCCATTCGTAAACCACATACAGGACGATTATAAGTCCTAGGTAATAGGTGATTTGGTAATGGTAAGCGTACAATTGCAGCGCCAGGGCCAAAGCCAAGGTCGCCAATCCCCCAAAGAATCGTCCCGTAAACAGCAAGCGCAAACCGGCCAAAACCGGGGGCATGAAACCAATGGCCAGCGCTTTGGTCACGTGCCCTGCATCGATAATAATAATATTATAGGAGCTCAAGGCAAAGGCCAAACCGCCCATAACCGATAACCAACGGCTGCACCCCCAAACACTTAACAAGATATACATCCCAACCATGTACAATAACATCATATTGGCAGGCTGAGGCAACCAATAGTAAACGATTTGCCCGACCTGGTTAATCAGCGAATTGGGGGTGTCCATGGCAATCTGATACGCCGGCATTCCTCCGAATAATGCATTGGTCCACAGGGGGTAACGCCCATTAATCGCTTTGGCGTCTTCCAGCTCTTTGGACATACCGGAAACCTGGGTCATATCCTCCATTCGAAGACCCTTGCCGCTGAGCACGGGGTAATTGTATATCAACGCCAAGGCGGCCATGACTGCCAAGGCCAACACATGATCTTTCCATCGATTCCAAAGATTATTCCCCAAGGAACCCTTTCCTTGGGCGGTGGATTCTTGAGCGCTTTGGCTTGTTGTCTGAGATGATTTTGATTTCATAAGGGGGGTGTGTAATTTCAAGTGATGAGCGCAAAAATTAAGGGATTTCTTCGTAGTCTATATAATCTCCCTTCATAGGGGTGGGGGATGCTTGGTCCTTGCCTTGGGGCTTTTGGGGGCGTGATCCCGCCTGCCGTTGGATTTGGTCTTGAAACCTGCGCATCCAGCGCATCAGGATAAAGGGCAAAATCCAACGCATGAGCAGCCCGCCCACCCATATGAATAGCAGAAACAGGAAAATCGCTTTAAGCATGCCCAAAGATAGGAGGCAGGTCTATGCTGAAAACGCTTCCTTGGCCGGGTTCCGAGCGTGCATGAATCGCTCCCCCATGCCATTGCACAATTTGTTGGACCAAGGCCAGGCCCAAGCCATGACCCGAGCGGTCCATGCTACGGGATGATCGATAAAAGGGCTCGTAAATTTTCTTGAGGGTTTCATGATCCATGCCTATGCCGTAGTCTTGAACCTGTACCCGCACCCTTCCCGCTGTCGGATTCCATGACAGCTCCACTTCGAGCCTGGGTGTGTTGCTGTATTTGACTGCATTTTCGATCAAATTGTCCACCGCAGTTCGAAGCAATTCGGCATCCCCACGGACTCGAAAAATCTCAGCCCCTCTTTCGCGATCCATGTCAGGCCCGACGTGGGCTCGTTCCTCTTCGGGCTTGATTCGAAATTGAAAATCCCAGAGCGGAAGGTGGCGCCTCCAGGTGGCCTGAATCTCAACAAGCAATTCATCCAAAGGCACTTCGTTTCTTTGCATGGTATGAGAACCTGCATCCAATTGAACCCATACGAGCAAACGCTGTGCCGTACGATTAAGTTCATCCAAGCTGAGCAAGGTCTTCTCCAAAGCCGCACGATACTCGGCCTCCGTACGGGGTTTCCGTAACAAAACTTCGAGGCTTGCCTTGGTAGAGGCCAAAGGCGTGCGCAGCTGATGGGATGCAAGGCCCAAGAATTTCTGTTGAGTACGAACCGCCTCGGCAAGACGAGCCAAAAACTCGTTGAATTTGCGGGCCAATCGCCCAATTTCATCCGGCCTCTTGGCTTCTTCAAGGTAAAAATCAAGGGCTTTGCTGGTTTGCATTCCTTCTACACGGTCCAGAAGGTGGCTAAGCGGACTCAAGGCCCTCCCCGAAAAACCGTAAGAAAAAAGTCCGGTTAATCCCATTCCCAAGATCCATCCAGTCAATAGGATCCAACGCAGTAATCCCAACTGACGTTCCCCTTCCACGTCCTCGGAACCCCAAACCACCAACATGCGGTTGTAGCGATCAGCGGCAAAAGCCACCGCAGCAAGCTCCAATCTCCCTCTTCGAAAAAAGGCCTGACCCTCACGCCTTGTTTGGCTTAACTCCGAAGGTGTCAAGGTCGAGACCTGTCCTGCTGAATCTTCTGCCCATAACAATCGATTCTGGTAATTGTAAACCCAAAACACAGCACGGGATTCCTCAATTTCGGAAGCATTCGAAGGAAGCGTCCCCAGTCCAGCGCCAGGAGTGGATTCCATCCAGAGGACCGCTCTGGCAACTGCCCCTTGTCGAAGTCGTTCGTGAAAAGACAACTCCCTTTGACGATCCACCAAAAAATACACCGACAGGAGCACCAAGCCCAAAACCAAGGCCACCAAGGCCAAAAGCCTCCTGCTTAATTGATTCCGTATGGTCATCCCTTGGGCGAAACTAAGACGCCTGGGATGGGTTTGCTTCTTCGGTCAATTGATATCCTTGCCCAATATGGGTCACCAGCATTTTGGTATGGAAATCACGGTCAATTTTCTTGCGCAAAAAGTTGATGTAGACATCCACCACATTGGTTCCCGTATCAAAATGAATATCCCAGACATCAGCGGCCAATTGGGTTCGGCTCAGGACCTCCCCTTTGTGGCGCATAAAATATTCCAAGAGATGAAACTCCTTGGCGGTAAGTCCTATGGATTTGCCGTCTCTGCGGGCTTCTTTGGTCTGCAAATCGAGGATCAAGGAGCCCACTTGCAGTTGCCTAGGCCCCGATTGACCATCTTGCCTCCGCAGTATAGCCCGGATTCGGGCAAGCAATTCATCAAAATCAAAGGGCTTGACCAGGTAATCGTCTGCACCGGCTTCCAGACCGTCCACCTTGTCCCCGGTCGTGCCTAAAGCGGTCAACATCAACAAACCGCAAGACGGTCGTTGGGAGCGGAAACGGCGGGCAAGGTCAATGCCGTTGAGGCTGCCCGGCAACATTCGGTCCAAAATCACCACCCGGTATTCTTTGTCGCTGAAATAACGCCTGGCCTCCAGGCTATCCACTGCACGATCCACCGCAAAACCCTCCTGGCTCAACCCCTCCATCACGGCGGCAGCCATGGCTGCGTCGTCTTCCACCATCAAGATATGAACGGTCTCCATCATTGTATAACCGAATATTGACCCTTTTCTTACCTCCAAGTTTAGGCCCTTGCATTAAAATCCCGTGAAAAATCCCTTAAGAATGCCCCTAATCTCCTCTCAATTAATATGTACTTAAAAACGTACATAAAATAAACGTTTTTTTGTACATTTGATTTTAATTCTACAATATGCAAGCCGTTTCCGCTACCCAACTGAGGGCCAATATGAAAAAGTACCTCGACCAAGTTACTGAAAATTCCGAGGTTCTGGTTGTATCAAGATCTGCCGATGATGAAGCGGTGGTGATTCTTTCATTGCAAGAGTATAACGCCTTGCATGAAACATCGCGCCTCCTGTCTTCCACCCAAAACAGACGAAGGTTACAAGAATCGATTTCTCAAATTGCTGCCGGCAAAATTCGCGCCTTCAAAATTTAAGATAGACTTTTTTCCGCTGATGAATATCGTTTTTACGGAAATTGCTTGGGAAGATTTTCAGTATTGGTTAGAAACCGATCCTAAGGTGGCCACCAAAATCCGAAGTTTGCTCAAAGAAATTCGAAAAACTCCCTTTCATGGCGCAGGAAAACCAGAGCCGCTACGATTTGACCTTCAGGGCTACTGGTCAAGAAGAATAACCGACGAGCATCGATTGGTTTACCGAGTCGATGGACGAAAAGGAATTGACCAACAATGTATTGTTATACAATGTCGGTTTCATTACGATTAAATTCGAAATTAACGTGATAAGTACATGGATTTTCGTTTGTACAGATCCCGGAAGTATGGGTCTCGTAAATCGCTGATGAAACGAATCGCCTCTCCGGTAGATTTCATTTCCGGGCCAAGCTCTTTGTTCACGTTGGGGAATTTACTGAATGAAAACACAGGCTCCTTGATGGCCCAGCCCTCCAGCTTGTACTCTGTTTCGAAGTCAGCAACTTTCTGTGTTCCCAACATTACTTTGGTCGCCATGTTCACAAAGGGTGTTGCATATGCTTTGGCCAAGAACGGCACGGTTCGGGATGCTCTTGGATTGGCCTCGATCACATAAACCACATCGTTCTTGATGGCAAACTGGACATTCATCAAGCCATTGATTTGAAGGGCTTTGGCAAGTCTTCTCGTGTATTCTTCCATTTGGGTTACCACCAAAGGCGATAAACCAAAGGGCGGGAGGACCGCATGCGAATCCCCGGAATGTATGCCGGCAGGTTCAATATGCTCCATGATCCCGCACATCATCACATCATGTCCATCGCAAATGCAATCTGCTTCTGCTTCCATGGCCCGGTCCAAGAAATGATCAATCAAAATCCTGTTGCCGGGTATTCTTCTCAACAAATCCACGACAGCCTTCTCCAATTCTTCGTCGTTGATCACAATGCTCATTCCCTGCCCACCAAGCACATAACTGGGCCTCACCAGGACGGGATACCCCACATCGTGCGCGATTTGCAAGGCTTCCTCCGCGGTTTCGGCCACTCCGTACCGTGGATATGGAATATCAAGGTCTTTGAGCAAATCGCTGAAGCGGCCCCGGTCTTCGGCCAAATCCATGCTCTCGTACGATGTGCCAATGATTCGATAACCATTTGCATGGATTTTCTCTGCCAATTTGAGGGCCGTTTGACCACCTAATTGCACGATGACCCCTACCGGCTTTTCGTGTTCCAACAAATCCAACAAATGCTCCCAAAAAACAGGCTCGAAATACAATTTATCCGCCATGTTGAAATCCGTACTCACGGTCTCCGGGTTGCAGTTCACCATGATGGCCTCAAAGCCGGATTCTCTGGCGGCCAACAAACCGTGTACACAGGAATAATCGAATTCAATCCCTTGCCCAATTCGGTTAGGGCCGGATCCCAATACGATAACCTTGGGCCTATCGCTTGAGATACTTTCGTTTTCGGTATCGTAACAAGAATAAAAATACGGGGTTGCCGCAGGAAACTCCGCGCTGCAGGTATCCACCATTTTCCAAACACGATGCAAATTGAGGGACTTGCGGTGTTTCCTGACCTGCTCTTCTTGCACATCATCCATAACCATTCGCGCAATTTGATAATCCGAAAATCCGTTTTGTTTCAGATCCTGCATTAAATGGCGGTCTATTTGGGCAAGGCTCAAGGGTTTGACCTTTTGCTCAAGTTCCACCAAGGATCGAATTTCACGAAGGAACCAAGGGTCTATGCGCGTTGCTTTCTGAACAGACTTAAGGGGAACCCCCAGGGAGAAGGCGTCGTACAAATGAAAAAGACGCTCCCAGGAAGGATGCTCCAAGCTGTCCATGATCACCTCCAAACGGCGTTCGCCCTTGCCATCGGCCCCGATGCCTGCGCGGTTGATTTCCAGGCTCTGGCAGGCTTTTTGGAGGGCTTCGTTGAAGCTTCTTCCTATGCCCATCACCTCCCCTACCGATTTCATTTGGAAGCCCAGGCTACGATCTGCACCGGGAAATTTGTCGAAATTCCATTTGGGGATTTTGACAATCACATAATCCAAGGAGGGCTCAAAGAAAGCGGAGGTACTGAGGGTAATTTGATTGGGCAATTCGTCCAAACGATAACCGACTGCAAGCTTGGCAGCGATTTTGGCAATAGGATACCCGGTGGCTTTGGATGCCAGCGCCGAGGAGCGGGAAACGCGGGGATTAATTTCGATAGCGATGATCGCCTCCGTCAGGGGATCCATGGCGAATTGCACATTGCATCCCCCGGCAAAATTCCCGATTGATCGCATCATCTTGATGGCCTGATCCCGCATAGCCTGCATTGCAGTATCGCTGAGGGTCATGGCCGGCGCAACGGTGATGCTATCTCCGGTATGGATTCCCATGGGATCCATATTTTCGATGGTGCAAA
>Ga0214921_10006695_pt1 | contig 15623 bp, 14 predicted proteins | sample LL1505_MetaG_FD_177992 | JGI IMG/M metagenome (GOLD analysis project Ga0214921, IMG submission 177992) | Freshwater microbial communities from Lake Lanier, Atlanta, Georgia, United States - LL-1505 | ecosystem: Environmental > Aquatic > Freshwater > Lake | place: USA: Georgia | collected...
AAAGACTTATAGGACAAAAATTCAATGACCCAAAAGTACAAAGTGATATGAAGCATTTTTCATATAATGTAATTGATCGCGAAAACAAGCCATTTATTGAAGTAGAATATAAAAACGAAACCAAGGTCTTCGCACCTGAAGAAATCAGTTCAATGGTCCTTATAAAAATGAAGGAAATCGCAGAAGCATATATTGGTGAAAAAGTTACTGATGCAGTTATTACTGTTCCTGCTTATTTCAATGACTCACAAAGACAGGCAACGAAAGATGCTGGTGTAATTGCTGGTTTGAATGTTTTAAGAATTATCAATGAACCAACGGCCGCCGCAATTGCTTATGGTCTCGATAAGAAGTCAGTAGAAAAAAATGTTTTAATTTTTGATTGTGGAGGTAAAAGTTCTGCTTCCTGTGGTGTAAACCCACCTATTATGGTATGTTAAATGCCATAATAGAATCTGGTTAATTGCTGGAAACTCCTGTAAGCTTTTCCTACCACAACATAATATGAAAATATAAGTGTGAAGGTTTGAAAAAGGTAAAAGATTGGACAATCAGCAGCCAAGCTTCTAAGTGTTTTGTTTCAAACATATGAAGAAGGTTCAACGACTAGGTTTTATATAAACCCACGAATGCCAGAGTTTAATTATTTTAGTATTAGTTTTAGTTTTAGTATGTTAAAAGGTAATAAAAACAAAATCTATTGTTATCACAATAGTATGACCGAAATTCCAATTAGAAATAAAGTTTTAAATTCCATAGTAGAAATAAAAAATAAAAAAGATAACAGCAGTATTCCAATAAAATCAAAAGAATTTAAGTTTGAATCTAGCAAATATTCATCTATAAAAAATGAAATTTGGCATGTATTCATAAATGGTGAAAAAATAAAAAAAACATCGGATATATTGATTTATTATAAATGTCTAACATGTGACAAACCAAATTCATGTGCGTCTACACAATTTCTAAGAAAAATAAGAAAAGGAAAAACAAAATGCCCTCAATGTCAAATCATTGACTTGAATGATAGAGATAGAACACAACAAAAACCATCACAACTTATAAATGTTGAAAATACAAAAAAATCATATGAAGAATTATATGAAATTTCAAAACAAGAATTTGAAACATATCCAGACCAATATAGAAATTCATATTTATTGTCTCATTTATCGATCGATGATTATAATAGAATCAAACCAAATATTATTAGTTTTTGTAATGGTAAATATGTAGATATGAATAACTATGAATATTGGAGTATATACAAAGTCAATAATCAAATGAAATTTTCGTATGTTTTATATGATAAAATAAATGATATTATTTTCAAAGCTCATCAGCCAATTATAAAATGTGATAATTGTGAAAAACCATGGCGATGTAAATCTCTTGAAACATTCAAAAATTGCTATAAGATTTTATGTCATGATTGTAAATTATGTAATCGTATATTCAAACTAAGACCGATGAAAAACATAAACAATGAAATTATAATGTACCAATCAAAACTAGAATTGAAATTCATAGAATGGTGTGCAAGTAATAATATTATTGTAAAAAATGGTCCGAATATAGATTATGTATTCAATGACAAGCAACATAAATATCGAGTTGATTTCGAAATCGATGGGTTTTTGATCGAAATAAAAGATTTTCATATATGGCATAGAAATCAAGTAGAAAGTGGAAAATGGGATGAAAAAGTGAATGCTGCAAACAAATTTATAAATGATCATAAAGAATACAAAAAATATTATTTTATAACACCGAATAATTGGAATCAAAAACTAAAAGAATTGGAATTAGAATTACAAAAACAAAACTAATAAAACTAACAATAATACTAAAAAATTAAATAAGATATAGTCTGACCTCATATGAAAGTATGAGAAATAATGATTTAAACATCATTATACAAACCAATGAATGTGGGAACATTCGACGTGTCTATTTTAACAATCGATGATTCAATCTTTGAAGTCAAAGCAACAGCAGGTGATACCCACCTTGGTGGAGAGGATTTTGATACAAAAATGGTAGAATATTTTATGGAGGAATTCAAGCGTAAAAATCGTAAAGATATTTCAGAAAATGCACGCGCGGTTCGTCGTCTGAGAACAGCATGTGAATCTGCAAAACGTACTCTTTCATCAGCAAATGTCGCAAACATTGAGATTGATAGTCTATACGAAGGAATCGATTTTGCATCAACAATTACACGTGCTAAATTCGAAAATATTTGTGATGGGTTGTTCAAGAAAACCATGGAACCAGTTGAGCAAGTTATTCGTGATTCCAAACTATCAAAGAGCGAGATTCATGAAATTGTCTTAGTAGGTGGTTCAACTAGAATTCCAAAAATCCAACAATTATTGAGTGAATATTTCAATGGTAAGGAATTATGTAAATCGATTAATCCAGATGAGTGTGTAGCATATGGTGCTGCAGTCCAAGCAGCCATTTTGACCGGGGTTAGAGATCAAAAAATCAACGACCTGTTGTTATTGGATGTATGTCCACTCAGTTTAGGCCTAGAAACCGCTGGTGGAGTAATGACCAAAATCATAAATCGTAATACAACCATTCCATCAAAGAAATCACAAATATTTTCTACATTTGAAAACAATCAACCAGGTGTATTGATTCAAGTTTTTGAAGGAGAACGTGCATTAACAAAGGATAATACTATTTTAGGTAAATTCCAATTAGATGGTATTCCACCAATGCCAAGAGGTATGCCACAAATCGAAGTCGTTTTTGATTTGGATGCAAATGGTATTTTAAACGTATCTGCCTCGGAAAAATCCAGTGGAAAATCCGAGAAAATTACAATTACCAATGATAAAGGACGCCTTTCTAAGGAAGAAATTGAAAGAATGGTAGAAGAAGCAGAACGTTATAAACAAGAAGATGACCTAGTCAAAGAAAAAATAGAAGCAAAAAATAAAATGGAAGAGCAATTATATCAAATTAAATCCAAAGCAAATGATGAAAAAGATGAAGGTATAAAAGCATTACTATCGGAAGCAATAAAAAAATATGATGATTGGCTATTTGAAAATCCAATGGAGTCAAAAGATCAATACGAAGAAAAAACAAAGGAAATGAATGATGCTATTACAGAAATTATGACAATGAATACTGGGTCAACCAATCAATTTGATGCATCAAAATTCAATATGCCTCAAACAAATCAATATAATAACGATGATACCGAAGAAATGAAAATAGAGGAAATAGATTAATTATTTTAGAAATGTAGATACAAATACAAAAAGCGTATAATTATAATAATATTTTTAGAATTATAATTATAATGACAATTGACTTTGATTTAGAACAAATACGAAAACGTTTTGATTGTACTGTTTATTTTGAAACAGGATTATGGGATCCTACTAGTGAAGTTTCGAGTAAAAAAGCTTTAAGAAGTAATTTCAATAAAGTATACTGTATTGAACTTAGAGAAAAATGGATAGATTTAGGAAAACAAGTATTCAAAGAAGAGATTGAATCGGGTAGATATAAATTAATATCAGACGACAGCTCAAACATGAAACAACATTTAGATGATGATGTCAAAAACAATAAAACTATGTTTTTTTTAGATGCACATGTAGATAATAATAATATTCATAATTATAAAAAACTATGTCCATTGATTGATGAATTGGATGCCATTAAATCATTACCACGTAATGATAACATTATATTGATAGATGATTTAAGAATTATTAAAATGCCTTTTCCATGGGGTGAGGATAGTTATGGAAATATTAATTTTTTTCAAGAAATCGTCAACAAAATCTTAGAAATAAATCCAGATTATAAATTTACAACTTTGAATGGACATGTTGAAGGCGATGTATTATTAGCGTATCTTGAATAAAAAAATATATACAATATCAATAACACCATTATAAAAATTGATAATGATTGCTATTTCAAATAATTACAGGATACATTCTAGATTTCCATTCAAACAAGTTCTCAGTTTTCATTTTCTGGTTACAGTCAAAACAAACACATCTCATATTTTCTTCAATTAGTTCACCGCCATCATAATCGGATACAATATGTCCACAATTGAATGATTTCAACTTATCTTTAGCTTTTTTATATATTTCACCATTACAACAGAAACACTGCCCTTGATCATTAGTATTGAACCATTTTTTCCATACAGCATTACGTAGTTTTGCTGGAATAGGTTTTCGAATTTCAGTAATTGTATCTGTTTCAGCCAAATTATTGATATTCAAAAGCTTCATTGTGAATTCATTGAAATAATTAAGAAGATCATTTGAAGTAGTATTATTTCTGGCTTCCCACATACTACGTTGTACTTTAGTTTCACCTTTTGATAATTTCATAAAATGTGACCTTAATATAGTATCATATTCAATATTTTCTTCTTTTTTTCGTAATAAATCATATATAGAATATATTGCAACTGGGGATAATGTAATACCTGCATCCACTTCTTCAAATAAATTACAAAATCGCGTAAATTCTTTTACAAAAATATTTGTTTTTTTTTCATCAATAATCATAATACTGGGATTACATCTTTCCATCATACTTTTAATTTCACTATCTTTGATTGTAATACAATTTTGATTATGTTCTATTGAAAATAACCAAAAACGAATAATCCAGTTGATTTTATATTGAGTTATATCTTTGCATAAATGGTCACATACATTATCAAATAATTGTTCTAAATTATAATCACTAATTAATTTTACGATTGGTATATGAATGCAATTCTTATAAAGATCATTGTTGCGAACTGGAAGGTTATGTTGAATATTACTGAATTGTTCACGACGTTGATCAAGTGTCATCGGACACGTTATTTTACATAATATTATTTCGAAATTATTGAAACGGTATTTGTCTTCATCAGACATATAAACAATATTTTTTTTTGCATTTTCTGGGAAATTACGCCATTCTTCAGTATAAGTTGTTTTATTATATAAAATAAATTCTTTTGTGGTTTCATTGAATATATAAGGCATAATTTTTTTATTTTTTTCACATTTAATATAAGTGCCGTTCATATAACAAGTAATAGTAGTAATTCTATGAACACCATCAATTACTTCATATTTATATTGATTTAATCGCTTGACTTCATAATATTGTATTTTGTATAACAAAATTGGCATAATAACACCAGAAACCATTATTGTTGTTAATAATCCTGTTACAAAGTCTTCATTATGTCTGAATCGATTACGTTGATACTGCGGTTTTGTATCAAGTGTATCATTATAAATATAAACTTCATATAATTCACCCAATGTTATTGATGCAACAGAAGGAGGTTTTACTAATGTAGGTTTGGGCCATCGAGATTGTTCCATTATCTTGATAATATATTTTATTGATTTTTTATAATATATATATCTATCTATATCAAATTCAATTTTTTATTTTTATTCATCAATAAAAATAAAATTTCTAAGCAATACCAAAATTCTCTTTCATAATACTTTTCTTACTTGGACCCTTCTGTTTTTCACTTTGTCTTTTTACTTTATAAACACCTTGATTTCCTTGATTTCCTGCAGTACTACCATAAATATTCATAATAAAATCATCATTATCTTCATGTAATTCTGGTAATATTCTAGTCATAGGTTTTTCTATAACCAATAACATATGTTCTGTTTTCAATAATTTTCTATACTCTTGTATACTTAAATTACCATAGTATTTATCTAATAAAAAATATGGATTTGGTGCAGGCTTTATATTTTTCTTATAATTATAAATTTTACTATATATTTGATTTAATAAATGGTATCTCTCAAATTTAGTGGAATCATCCAAATTCTCCTTCATTAAAAAAGCGACAGCACATTCTGGTCTACAAAATGAGCCATAACCATATAATTGATTATCCATTTCATATTTTGGAATATAACAAGATGGATTATCATATTCGTATGTACACCAAAAACATGCTGACTTTTTATCAGGATTCATATTTTTATATAACTGTAATTTTATTTTTTTTAATTTTTGATTTATATCTTTTATATTGACATCAGAATCATCTTCTTCAAATAGCTCTTCATCAATGCTAGTTGAATTTGTATATTTTGCATTACACACTTGACAAAAATTAGAAACTTTATTATCTAGTTCGTTATATGCATTGCTATCATTATTATTTATTTCTAATTCATAATTTGAAAAAGTATTTTCAACATTTGAATTATACGTCATAATAACAGGAGGAACAATCGGATTATATACAAGTGGATCCGTTACAATTTGATTTTTATTATTATTATATTCATTTAATTCATGAATAGAACATTTCAAATGTAAAATAACATTTGCTATTGGCAATTCAGTTGCCTGTGTATTAGGTTGTTTTAAAATTAATTTACCGCCCTTAGGTTTACGTCCGCGTTTTTTAATAGTTGATTCAGGTTTACCCGAACAATACGGTTTTTCTTCTATTGATATTGTTATATTTTGTTCGTTTTCTGATGTTTTCTTCTTTCGCCCTCTTTTTTTTTTTAATTCTTGAACAGTTTCGATCGGTCCCTCCATTTTATCAATGAATTATTGTATTCATTATACAATTTTTTTTATATTGTTTATAAATAGTGTTTTGCAATTATATGGATCTATGTATGATTATATTTTTGATAACAGTTTCTACATAAAGGGACATAGTTATCAGAGCCAATTACTACTTGTTCTCTTTCTTTAGTAATACGATGTGAAAATATTGCTAACTTTGAACAAGTATGACATTTTGATTGAAGTTTGGTTACTGAATCACAAATTGGAATCAAATCTAGCATGTTTCCAAATTTGTTTCGTTTGAAATCACCATCCAGACCGCATATATGAACCCGTTTTTTATAAGTATCTACAAGTTTCAATACATTTTCATACAAATCTGGGAAAAACTGGCCCTCATTGATTAATATAATATCAAAAATCAATAATTCATCAAACAAATCGCTTATTTTGTCTGTAAACAAACAAGGAATCATTATTTTGTCATGTGTAGAAAGCATATTATCATGATACCGTTTATCTGCCGAAAAATTAATAGCTAATACTTTGTGTCCAGTGTCATTATAAGCATTGTACAAATCAACTAAATGAGTTGTTTTTCCAGAAAACATTGGCCCTAAAATGATTTCTAAGAATCCGGTGTCCATTTTTATATTATGATATTGATTTTTCATACATTTATCTAATTCAATTTTATAGTTGTATGAATGAGAATAGAGTAGTTTGGGTTTTTGTAATATTTTTGATAATATTACAAAACTAAATATAATTTATTTACGACTTTTAGTTCTGTTTTTTGTGGTTTTTGGTATGTTTTTTTGTTTTGTTGTTTTGTTTTTTTGTTTTTTACGTTTGTAAAGTCGCTTGGTTCTTGGTCTTCCGCCATTTTTACTATTACTATCATTATTATTAGTAACAGTATTAATAGGAACAATAATTTCATCTAGTTCAACAACATTATTTTTTTGGGCTTCGTTTACATCTATTTTTAATGGACCTTCATATTTTGCTGTTTCTTTATCAATATCCATTAATTTTGCTTTATATGTTTCATCGCCTACTAATAGAATAAATTCATTATATTGAATTGAATATTTTGATATAATCATTGACCAATTTCCAGTCATAATTACATATTCACGTAACATTTCACGATACTTTTGAGTAGGGCTATCTATGATTCCTGATACAAAAGTATTAAAACGTTTTTTAATTGGGTTAAAATTAAAACGTTTTTTAATTGGGTCAAAATTTTGTTTTGAACTGTTTGAACTGTTTGAACTGTTTGAATTGTTAATACCTAAAAAATTATTGATTTTTGAAATTAACAAATTATTGGGATTGACTTTTTCATTTTCTTTGTTTAATATTATTTCAAGTACGTTTTTTGCGTTAAAAAATTTTTCATGTAACATACGCACAATCACATCATTATAATTATTACAAATTCTTGCCTGATTATTAGTGTTATATAATGAATTACTTATATTAGATTCTTTAAATCCTTCATTATCATCTGGATTATTTGGATTTGAATTAAATTTACAAAAAAGGTGAGTATATCTAAACATAAATTTACCATTTCTTCGACTATCTTTTTCTTCTGTTGTTAATTCAGATGATTTAGCAACACCTTCTTCAAATATTATTGTATACCTTGGCTTTTCAAAATCACAATAATTAAACAATCCTATAAAAAATGTCTCTTGTAATTCAGTCATTTTCCCATTAGGAGTATTAAAATCAATTGCATTCAATAAAAGAAACAAAAATTTATACAAATTTTTCTCAACTGGAATGTATAATCCATTCGGTTGTTCATATTCATTAAAAGAATGATAACTACCGTTTAAAATATTTTTAATTTTGTCATCTTTATCGGTGCGTATATTTTCGACAATTCTATAAAATTTTTTTAATTTAATCAAATCGTCTTGCATATTTGTAACCATTGACAAACAAGCACTACATATATACTGTAATTCTGAAGTTTTATACCATTGCGATGGGAACAGTTGTGCACATCTTCCTATAGTTGGAAGAAAAGCAACAAATAATAATATTGGTGCAGCACCAACGCCTGCGGTGGCTACTGTAAATCCGGTAGCTGCAGTTATTGCACCTGCAGTAGCTATGGTAACAAATAATAAATTCAGGTTTTCAATAATTCTAAATCTTACATCAAAATGATGTGATAAAAAATTGAGTTCTTTACTAGGTTTAACATAAAAATAACCGGTTTTCCCTTTAATAAATGGCTGTACAGATAAACTATTTTTATCTTCGTCTGGGCGATGTATATTCAAATAATCTTGTGCTTCTTGTGCTTTTTTAATGGCATCCTCTTCTTGTTTTTTTACTTCTTCTGCTGTTTTTGGTTTAAAAAGATTTGCTGGTTTTAAAAAATTATTGTTTAACATTATAATAAAATAACACCATATATAAATTTCTAAAAATCCAAAATATATCTAAACATTTTATACCTTTGAAAATTTGAAATGGGACAATTGTCCCTTTCGCATCTTCAGGTATTGCCCACGAAATTTCAAATAGACGCCTAATGGCGTCCCATTTGAAATCTTCGCCGGTCTAAAAACCAACCAGCATTTACACCATTGAAGAATTTAATCCACACAGCGGATGAATTTTCAAGCAAGTTACTAGTTACACATTTGTATGGAGAACCCCTACGGTACGGATTCAATACTTTACTGGTATAAACTATTTTATTTATACATACATATAACAATACTTTTTCATCAAATCTGTACACCCCAATAAACCTATATATTGAATTTTTCAAAAAACTTACATAAATACTAAACAAGATAATATGCAATGATATCAACCATCCAAACACAAAAAAATCAAAACATACCATGGGTAGAAAAATATAGACCTACACAATTTGAAAATATAGTTCTCGATCCTATAAATCGAAAAATATTCGAAAATATTTTAAATAAAAACTATTTTCCGAATTTATTATTTTATGGCCCGCCAGGAACTGGTAAAACAACCACCATAATAAATCTTATAAATGAATATCAACAAAAATATAATCAAATTAATAAAGGATCTATTATACATTTAAACGCGTCAGATGAACGCGGTATAGATATAATACGTAATCAAATATATCAATTTGTAAAATCGAAAAATTTTTTTGAAAAAGGATTGAAATTTGTCATACTAGACGAGGTAGATTATATGACGAAGAATGCACAACAAGCATTGAAATATTTATTACAGTCGTCATGCTATAACGTACGTTTTTGTTTGATATGTAATTATATCAGTAAAATCGATGAATCATTGAAAAATGAATTTATTTGTATTCGTTTTAATCAACTTCCAAAACAAGATATATACAAATTCATAAAACAAATAACTGAAAATGAGAATTTGGTGCTCAATGACAACGTAATTGATATGATACAAAAAATATACAATTCGGATATTCGAAGCATGATTAATTTTATTCAATTGAATCAAAACATTAATCAATGGGAAAATAATATTATTACTGATGATAATTTTGAAAAGATCCATCGTCTTTTGGTTGACAAGTCTGCGAAAACAGACGATATATTTGATTACATAAATAATATTAGTATTCAATATAATACCGATAAAAAGACGCTAATAAAAAGTTATTTCAATTACATAATTCGTAATAAAAAGCCAATCATAAATAATGAATTTTTAAAAATAATAGAAGGCACTATGCATGTGACCGATTCAAATATACATCATATATTGACATTTTTTATAGTTAATTTGAAGGACTTGTACAAAAAAACAAAAAATTGAAACAATATAAAGAAACTATATGTTCTTTATATAGTTAATAATGGCATGTATAGACGATGAATGGGCACAATTTTTATCATCACAAACCAGTGGTAAATTTGGAGGTTTATCAATAAATAAGAAACAACAAATAGAAACAAAAATGGAAACAAAAGTAGAAAAAATATCAATAGAATCACTACCACAAAATAATGAACCAGTATGTCAAGATTTATACATTTCTACAAAAACCAAAGTTTTATTTTTGAATCAACCAGTAGATATAAATAATATATTTTGGAAAATTCCGATTATTGAATATTGGAATGCAACAGATGGTGTAGTTAAAAAGCAAATGAAAATAGTTTCCAAATCGAAGGAAGAATTCGATGAATATCAAACAAAATTAAAATCGATACCTTATTATACTGAAAATATTATTAAACAAATAGATAATCCAGCAGCTCGTAGAACAAAATTCAAAGATGAGCGTAAAATAACTATAGGAATATCAAAAAAAGATATAATGAATTGTCGTGGAAAAGTAAAAAACGCATTTTATAATTGTTTTGCTATTATTATTCGTTTCAAATTTGAAGGTGTTTTCCGTGAAATACACGTAAAAATATTTAATACAGGTAAATTAGAAATTCCAGGAATTCTAAATACAAAATTATTAGATGTAGTAAAAGAAATGGTTTTGAATTTACTTACTCCAAATGTCGAGACATCATTAGAGTTCGTAGAAACAGATAGTGAAGAAAATGTATTAATAAATTCAAATTTTAATTGTGGTTATTTTATAAATCGCGAAAAATTACATTCGATATTAAGGAATAAATATCGTATAGAAAGTGCGTATGATCCATGTAGTTATCCTGGTGTAAAATGTAAATATTATTTCAATAATGATGTAGGATTTGATAATGTAACTCAAAATGGGCAAGTATTACAGGAAGATCGATCAATGAAAATGAGTGAGTTGGGTGATAACAAAAAGTACACCGAGATATCATTCATGATTTTCAGAACCGGTAGTGTTTTGATTGTTGGTAATTGTACAGAACGTATTTTGAAATATGTTTTTGAATTCATTAAAAAAATATTAGCAGCCGAATATAAAAATATTTATGTATTAACAGAAGAACCAGTTAATAAAAACAAAAAAGTCAAGTTACGTAAGAAGACAATAACAATGACAACTAGTACGACCAATATTTGATAACATAATACAAAATTATATAAAGATATTGTTGTTTTTATATAATATAATACAATATGAAACTCATTCAATATGCTATTTTAATGCCATTTATAAATGCAACAATGATTACTCCAAAAAAAATATGTAAAGATTGTAAATTTTTTATTGGAAATGAACAACGATGTATGAAATTTGGCAATACGGATTTAGTTACTGGTCAACAAACATATGATTATGCTTCTTATATAAGAAACAATAATAAAAAATGTGGCGAAGATGCAAAATACTTTGAAGAAAATACCATGAAATTCTTGACTGTTCCTTATTATTTCACATTGAAATACTGGGTTATTTATCCAGTAATTTTCACTTATGGTGCTTGGATATACGTAATTCTTCATAAATAAATTTATCAAATCTATTTATATAAAACACCATTTTACCAGACCCTTGATATTATTTTCATTTATTTTATCTTCAAAATCATTTTTTTGAATATAAAATTTATTCAAAGTCCAATCATCTATATCACATATTTTTTTCATTTTTTTTTCATTCAATTCAAACAATTCTTTCAATAATAATAAATATTCTAGATATTTCATAGTTATTTTTTTTTGTAATATTTCCAAAAATTGTACGATCTGTGGTACGGAAAAACATTTTTTCATAAAAAAATCCAAATAATTACATAATTCCTTTCTTTCATAAAAAGTAAATTCGGTGTTCTCCCAATAAAATAAAGTGTTCATTATTTTTGAAATTTTTTTCAAGATATTTTTTATATTATCATCATCAATATTAACAATTTCACCATTGGATGCTATAATATTTGTCATTGTACCAAATGTGTCTTCGTTCTCGCCATCATATAAATCGAAAATAGTTTTTTTATAAACGAATAACATAGCATCCATTTGATTCAAATTTTGATGAAGATTGGAAGAATAAATTTGTTCCATATATTCTAAATAATAATAATAGGTTTTTTTGGAATAATAGCAAACTTTTTCAATGTTCTTTGTTTTAATTAAAATATATTCAAATACACGATGTATAGCATTCATTCCAATAAACATTGTAATGATTAAATTGTTTGGACTATCACAATGTTTCGACTCATTGATCAGTGTTACAAATTCTTTCAATATACTTATGTAAGTATGAGTTACTTTGTCTATTATTGTTGATTTATTATTCAAACGCATATATAATATTTATCGATTAAAAATATTTAGGAAAATAATAATCATAAATAAATTATTTATATGTTTAATGATATAAAGTAAATTCTAACATATAATTTATAATTGAATAAAAATGAGTACCTCTGTACCTTCTAATACTACAATGGTCGCTGGACAAAATCCAGGATATCGTTTACCTGAAAATACAACACTTCAACATGCAGCTAAATTATCAATCGTTGAAGATAAACCAATAATGCTTGATTACTGGACAAGTTCTCTAGATAAATCCGTTTTAATTGGTGTCAAAGATAATCAAGAAAAACTCCTTGTAAAGAGTGAAGAAGAATATACTAGTCCTATTTCTAAGATATACAAAGTAGGTAAGGAATATATTATCATTACCGAAAACTCTATTTATTTAGTTGATGTTGAGATTCCAACAAAGCGCATTAGTGCTTAGATATTTATATATATAAATAATATTATTTATATATATATGGATAAATATTATTCAATTGCAGATAATATTGATGGTTGGTTTAATTATAAAAATATTATTCCAATTCTTGAAAAGATAAACTCTATTCAAAAAGCTAACGGTAATATTTTAGAAATCGGTATCCACCACGGTAAATCATTTATTCCTATGTTGTTTTTTTTAAAAAACGATGAATTAGCGGTAGCAGTTGATGTGTTTGAACATCAAATTTATAATTATGATAATTCAGGAAGAGGCGATAAATCATTATTTATAAATAATATTAATATAATATTTAATAATCGTCATATTTATTCAAAAATTAGAATTATTACAGCGGATAGTACAAAATTAACAAATAATAATTATTTATCTTATGTAGATAATAATTGCAAATATAGAATAATATCTATCGACGGTTGTCACACTAAAGATGCTACGATTATTGATATGAGTAATGCTATTCAAATTTTATCAGATGATGGTATAATAATAATTGATGATTATCATAATACTAGTTGGCCGGGTGTTAAAAAAGGTTGTGATTTATTTATGAAAGAACACACTGAATACCACGTTTTTTTTGATAGGTATAATAAATATATTATATGTCATAAGAATTATTATAATATATATAAAACACTTATCGAAAAATATAACTTGGAATTAAATGAAAAAGATCAAAACAATACTATTAATAATCCATTAAATAATATAACTAATTATAATTTTATTTTCTCCACAAATACTAATCGTAAATTTATAAAAAACTCATTGAAAATATATTAATCAACTATAAATTGCAGATACTACACGAGTATCAAATGGTCGTGCATATAAACTACTATTATAATCAAAAACTGAAAAACAGCGAACTAAGAAACGATCCTTACCATTATATTTTGGAAAAAATGATGAACGACCATGAACTGCATGTCGGTTATCTATAATAATAATTTCACCTGGTTTCAAATTATGTGATATTCTATGTTTATAATAAATATCTACTATTTTTCCAATCAAACGATTTGATTCTTCCGTTATTCCAATCATCAAGTCTTGATCGAATACTAAATTAAATCGACCATTGGACCGATAAACCTGATCCAATATAGGAATTGGTCCGCGAATATCACCTTCTATAAATTCATGATTATTTAATTTGAATGATAAATCAACGCCTGTTTTCCAAAGCGGTTGTTTTAATAATTCGACATCGCTATCAGATAGATTATCAATAATAGATTTTACAGGTAAAATATATGTTATTGCGTCGGGATCACCTCTTAAACATGCCAAACTTAAAAGATCCGGTCGCAATTTAGAAAAAGCCTGTTCAGTATGTATTTCTAATTCGGTAGTACTACCTAAACTCGTTTGATCTTTTTCTAAAAATCGATTAGGAACAATATCTTGAAATATATTTCCATATCCTTCAGCTTCATATGCAATAACATCACTTACAAAACTTATCATTATTGCTTGTAATTTTGCTAGATTTGTAGTTCCGCCAATTTTATATGTATTATTGCATGGTGTATGTTGTAATTGTTTATCTATTTCTTCTAATCCTTTGATTAATAAAAACTCTTTGTCATTTCCATTTTCAACAAAGTTAGATAATTCTATTTGTATTCTTATAGGAAGGTCACTTGATAGATTTTTAACTTGTTTACAAAATAATTCACTTTCGTTATATGGACATGCTGTAATATTATTTACTAATGTTAATAATATATCAATTTCATCTGTATTTATTTCGATCATATTTTTATATATTGATTACAAAATATTACTCAACGTTTCAACTTGTTCCTTTGTTAAACTATCTGGAAATTCTATTTCAAAATCGATTATCATATTTCCTACTGAATCTTCTCGAAACATTCCTAAATTAGGAACAACTTTTTTGAAATTTGGTTTTATAACAGTAGGATTACTATTATTGTTCAAACATAGTTTTTTTCCATTTAAATGGATTATTTCAAAAGAAAATCCACATAGTGCTTCTTTTAGTGTGATTTTTTGATGATAAATTAAATCTAATCCGCTACGCTTGAAAGGTGTTTTGTTAACGACACGAAAGGTTATTCTTACTTCACCCTTTCTATCATTTATAATATTTCCTTTTTCATGCAAAGTTACCGTTTCATTATCGTCAATTCCTTTTGGTACGTTAATATATACAGTTTCAGATTCCATTCGTTTAGTATTATTACTAACTACACTACGTTCTATTTCTATTGGTAAAGTAGATCCTGTATAACTTTGTTCTATCGTAATTTGTAAATGTTTTTGTATAGGTTCAGGTCGAGAATTCATGCTATGAAAAAATTCCGCATGAAAATTACCAGGCCCGCCATGAAAAATGCGGATTTCTGGGCCACCTGGCCCGCCAAATCCTGGC
>Ga0214921_10006696_pt1 | contig 15619 bp, 25 predicted proteins | sample LL1505_MetaG_FD_177992 | JGI IMG/M metagenome (GOLD analysis project Ga0214921, IMG submission 177992) | Freshwater microbial communities from Lake Lanier, Atlanta, Georgia, United States - LL-1505 | ecosystem: Environmental > Aquatic > Freshwater > Lake | place: USA: Georgia | collected...
TCGCCCGACTCGTCCTTGTACTCCCACTCCTGCTCCAGCGTTGGCATAGTCATCAATTCACCTTTGATAAGCGCGAGACTGTACTCCTGGCGCTGGAGCGCTGGCAACAGGTTACGTTCCCTAACTGCGTCGAATACAGATCCCTGGTCGCAGCCGCCGTGACAATGGAACAGGTACTTGCCATTGTCTTCCTTGATGGAGAGACTCGGGTTCTTGTCCCCGTTACCTCGGCCATGCCCAGCAACAGGGCAACTCGCAAGCCAGTTCCCGTTCACCTTCTTGGCGTTGCCCAGGGCTTTGGCTATTGTTTCAGTGTCCATTTTCTTGTTCTCAATTTTTAGAGGAAAAAAAAGCCGGTGGGGATCAGCCACCGGCGCACCAGATTACTGGTTAGAAAAACTCTTCATCATCCATCACTGGTGCAGGCGCTAGCTTTGCCGCCTTGCGTACAGGCGTTGGCGCCGGCGGTGCATCAAACTCGTCACCGTCGTCAGCGTTCATTCCCGCGGGACGCGCAACCCAAGACACCAGCTTGAAGTTCGGCACTCGCGTGTTGCCCTTGCCGACCTTCTCGGCTGTGCTGTTAACGTACTCAATAACCGGCAGCTTGCCACCGTTATCGCCTGCCGCCTTATCGCACTCGTTGTAAATCTTCTCGAATCCTTTACATGGCCCGTAAGCGTTCGCCGACCAATCGACCAGGCCGAGTTCCTTTGAGTACAGAGTCACTACGAACCCACGCTTGTAGCCCTCACCAGGCGACTGGCTCTTAGCGCCCAGAGTCTCATCAGGCTGCCAATCGCGTACACCAGCACCAATCATCAGCCACCCGGTCTGCACCGAGTCCAGGTCCATGACCACCTTCTTGAGTTGGATTTCCTCGCCGTCGCGGTTTGTCCAAGCGTTAGCCTGGGGAGCAAAGCGGATGTAAGAGTTACCAGATCCATTGTTGTTTGAAAGATTCAGCATTTCAGTTTCCTAAGTTGCGTGCGTTAGCACAGTGTTAGATGTCGGAGGATTCCAACATCTTTGCCAGAGTCAGTCCACTTGAGACTTTCTCTGTCAAATCGTCGAGCAAGTGCTTGTCGGCCTTGCTCAGTAATTTCTCAGCTTGCGCTGGCGTGATTGGTTCGCTCTTATACAGCTTGGCAGTCTCAATCGGTAAGTCGTTGATGTCAACGTCTGCCTTCCACTTGCGAATGGCGCGTTTCGGGACCAGGTTCCAGCCTGGCACTGCCGCGCCGTCCTCCAGGCGCTTTGTCGCCACCTTCTTCAGTTCCTCGTAGAACGCCTCCACCAGTTCGCCCTGCTCCAACCAGGTAGCAATCTCGCTCTCGCTGAGTTCCTTGGTAGGCGCCAATGGCAATTCGTAAGCCTTCTCGCGCAAGGCTGGGCATACTAACTTAGCTGGGCAATACTTGCACGCATCCCGTGACGGGGTAGGATAGGCGTTCATCGTAGCAATCTCGTTGACCGCCTTCATTAACTCGTTGTCGCGCCACTCGTGCAGTTCGGCCAGCGTCATCTCGTGAGTGCGGTTCGCTCCAACCTGGGGCTGGACAATTGTCAGCCTGATGGTCTGGAAGTCGCCCAGTGCCTTCATCATGGCCAGCGCGTAAATCTTCAACTGCGCCGAGTCGGCGTCAACATAGTTGCGCCCCGTCTTCAGATCCACGATCTCGATGATGCTGTCCTTGACGCTGTACCCGACAACGTCGCACGTCCCTGACAATGACACTTGCATGGTGTTTAGCACCGTCCCGTGCTGCTCCACCAGGACGCGGCCTAAGTCAGTCTCCAGGCGCTTGATGGTGTCCAGGTGCAGCTGCGCGAACTCGGCGTTCTGCTCGGTGATGCGGATACCCTCCACCAGCTTATCGATATAGTTCTTCGGATCATCCTCTGTCTGCCAGCACGTCTCGGCCAGCGCGTGGATGGCAGTGCCAATCTGCGCTGCCTCGCCTGACGGTGATTCAGGGATACCGACTGACAGGTGGACGCTTGCAGGGCAGGCCATCCAGCGTGACGCTGCGCTCGGCCTTAGTTTGATCCGTTCCATTTTTCTCTCTCTCTTTCTAATTCATTGTTGATGATGATGTATGCCTGTTGCCTGACTTCGTTGGTGACCGAGTGACCTAGGTCATCAGGATCCAGCAGGCGCTTGAGCAGCACAGTCTTATCGCGTGATGATTCGCGCTCCTGCTCCAACTGAGTGCCGAGCCAGATAATGTGTTCACGCATGGTGCGCAGTTGGTCAAGCATTTTTTGTCAGATACCAGTAAGCGATCAGAGCAGCATCTGCGCGGCCATCGTCCTTTGCACGCTTGAACAGTTCGGCGCGTGTCGGGAATAGTTCCATAGCCCTCATGCGAGACGCATCCTTACCCGCAGCGCGGCCAACGGCCTTTGTCCAGGTTGCAGGCGTGACGTAGGTATGCGGCATCCGCAACGCGGCCACAACGCCCTCGATGATGCCTGCGCTGCGTCCAAAGTTAAACATGGAACTCACGCCCTGGCCTGGCATCGCGCCAACCTTCTCAATCACGACGTGCGCTGTTGGAAAGGAAACCAAGATATCGCGTAATCCTGACGCGCTGATATGCCGCTTCTTTGTCTTGCCCGAGTCCACTTCCAATGTGGGCATATCGAATACGTCATGCAGCGTATTAGGAAACCGGCTAAACACACTGATGGCTCCGCTGATGCCTGGGTCGATGCCGATGACATAACTCACTGCTCACGCTCCTTCTGCAACGCCAGCAACCTGGCCTCCACCAGCGCATCGCAAGCCTCTTGCAGCTTGATAACGGCGCTGTACAGGGGAATGACCTTGCCGGTGGCCCATCGGCTCACCTGGGCCTTGTCAATGCCTGCCGCGTAGGCGACATCGCTCAGAGTAAAACCTGAGCGTTCAGCCTTCTCGCGGATGGCCCTAATAGCAATTTGTGTAGTGGATTCCATGATGGTATTGTCAACTCCTAGATGACTGATTCTACAGGAAAATGTGTAGGTGTTTTCCCTACCCCATTTCGCAACTGCTGTTGTTATCATGTGTGAGATGATTACTTCGTCATCAACAACAGGAGAACGTAATGAAACTCACTGAGTACCAACGCAGCCAGCTTAAAGCGGCAGCAGTCTTCGGAGGCGAGCAGATCGATAAGGTTGCCGCCTCCCTGCAACGCGAGAACCCAGAAGCATTTTGGCGTGACAATGAATTATCTCAGCGCAACTTCTACCATGAGCCTATGTCCTACGGGTTCATCCTCCCGCATCGGTCATTCGTTCAGCGTTTTATTCCTCGCCAGTACAGTGCAGAGCAGCGCCAGGTCATGGCACAAAATCACTATTTGACGTACACCAACCAGATCGGAGTCGGAGCATGAAATCCTTAATACTTGACGCGCTGCTATCTGCAGCAATCCTCGCCGGCCTGGCGTATGTAACTATTCAATGGTGGCTCGCATGATGAACCCTCTAGAGATCGAGATCAAGAAGACCGTGTTTGCGCACCTTCCTGCAGTGGGCGACTTGGGCATCCTGTCACGCGGTGACCTGGCTACTGTTCTGCACACCGCCTGCACTGAGGCTGCCCTGGCAGGCTGGGCGCGTGGCGCTGAGTCTGTGCAGCGCCGCGTGGAAGAGGAACTGACCACGTTACGCCAGGAACTGAAAGCCACCCAGGTGGAACTGGCGTATGCCAAGGCTAACTAGCCTGATCGTGCTGGCGCTCTGCGCCATGCTGTTTGTGTTTGATTCACCGGAGTACGCATCATGGATACAGACGATGAGATCGAGTCCTGGGCAAGCATCGCCATGGGCCTAATTGCCAGCGTGTTTTTCTTTATTGGTTTGGCGTCAGTGATAGTCGCGACCTGCATGGCCTGGGGCTACTACACCTATGAGCCTGTCTGCGGTAGCATAGCCGCGCTGTTTACCCAGGAGTGCAAGTGATGAAACACGACCACGACGAAGACCTGTTCGGTGACCTGATATTGACCGTGGTTGCCATATTCTTATTTATCTTGCTGGTCATTGGTATCGGCTCATTTGTATGGTGGTTGATAACGTGACTACCCCATACGGGTACTGCGTGAAGGGGTACAGATACATCTTTGGTGAAAACAGGTTTGAACTCAGTTCAGCAGTGGGTGAGTTGTTTGCAATCTACCTTGAGCCAACGCATGAAGGGCAAGAGCCGTTTGCATGCATCAGTCTCGACGCAGGACTGTACCTGTTCTACCTAGAGGACATGGCGAAGCACAAATTTTTAACACCTGTATACAAGGAGCAAGCATGAAGTATTGGGAGAACCGCTATGAAGCGTATGTAGCGCAATGGCCTTACTTGCGGCGTGAATTCAGAGCTTTGCCCCAGCAGTACAAAGATGATTGCGCGAGGGCTATGAAGTGGTGGGCTGAACTTGGACTAGTTAAGGAGCAACTATGAAGACACCTGAAGACGAAGCGTTTGATGACCTTGCCCGCAGACAAGGTATGTGGGGCGGTGGCTTTCACGCCAAGCGTGCGGCGGCTGCGGACAAGCAGGAGCCAGCGCAGTCAATGAAAGTAGAAGGGCCACACCATGTTGTTTGCCAATGCGATAAGTGCAAAGCACAGCTTGCACAGCCAGCGCAGGAGCCTGTGGCGTGGGAACAGTTTTATCCTGATATTGGAAAGCCCAAACTTGCGTATTTGCCTCCAACAAAATCGCCTGAGAATGCTTGCTACACCACCCCACCAAAGCGCGAATGGGTAGGGCTGACACCGGAAGAAATCAATGCAGTGAATGCAGGATTTACTTCAAGCTCATCATTTCATGCGGGCGCATTGTGGGCTCAAGCCAAACTCAAGGAGAAAAATTTTGACTAAAGCAGAAGCCCTCCGCATCATCAAGCTATTGAGCGCACTAGAGTCGTGGGCATTTAGCCAGACCGACAATAGAAGTCTTCCCGACTACTTAGTGGAAGATATTGGAAACGCAATGGTGCTGCTAGAGCGCGTTATTTTGGATAAGAACACATGATCTGCCCACAGGAACAGTGCCAGGCGTGGACAAGGGTCCTCGAGACGCGGCATAAGTACAACAATGAAGTCTATCGCCGTTATGAGTGTGCCAACGGCCACCGGTTCTCCACGATGGAAAGAGTGAAAGAAAAAAAGGACACTGGCAGCCTTGTGAGCGACCAGTGTCCTGGTTTGCAGGATGAAGTTTAAGCAGCCTCTGCTTCTTCTTCCTCTTCGTCGTACTCTTCCTCGTCGTCGCCCCAATCTGCCTCGTCGTCTTCAACCAGCAACCACTCGCCGGTCTCTTCGTTCAGCCAGTACCAAGCGTCGTACTCAGCGTCGTACCAGCAGTAGCAATCTGCCTCATCGTCGTACTCATACTCTTCGCCATCTTGAAAGCAGTCAACCAAAGATTCCTGATCGCTATCGACTTCCACCTCGGTGGAATTGTTGATGATTACCGTGAATGAAAACATGAAAAACTCCTTAGACGTTAATGATCTGACCTCGAAACTCTACCTGGTCATCAGCCCACTTATGAACCAACTCAGGCCACAAAATCCTACCACCTTTGAATGTCAGGACCGCAAATCCGGACCGGTGGTTCAAAGGGTTACCCTCGCCATAATCAAACTGTGGCCCGTAGGTTTCGGCAAGCGTTCCAGTATCTACGCCATACCGATTCCCCTTGTAATCTGCAAATGGCGTCACCTTCAGCGAGTGCAGATGGCCGGTGACAATCGATATCCCAGCATTTACCGTGTTGTTGTGAGCAGCGTGGATTCCAGATCGATATCGGTGCTTGATGATGCAGTCCGGTGTAGGCCAAACAGACCAGGCAAACTCCCAGGCTGGCAGATGGTCCTGCAGCTTAAACCCATGCACCTCACGGTACTGCGGAGCCTGAGACGCTAGCTTGTTGGCGAATCGCGTGTCGTGGTTGCCCCATATAAACAGCAGCTTTACATTGTGACGCGCTGCCTTTGCCGTCTCCTCGATCTCGCCAAGGTGGGCCTGCACCGCCTTGAGTTCTTCTATCACGCTTGGAGTCTTGGACCATCCCAGCGGGTCGTGCCTGCTGATAGTAGCCCCGTCGAATGCATCACCGTTAGAGATGACGGCGTGCGGCTTGAGTTCCTTGATCGCCCACAGCAGGCCACGGTACGCTGTGGTGTACTCACCAGGCCAGAAATGCGCGTCACTAAAAACGATTATGGTCTGGTCGAGGATGCCGAGATCCACTCGGTTCAACGATGTCTGAATTGGCTGGAACTGAGAGTATTTCTGCGACCTCTCATCAAATCCAATCAGTGGCTGGTTGGTATCCTTCTCAATTCTGCGCCGTCGGTTATTTACAGAACGCTCAGTAACCTCAAGGTGTTCTGCTACTTTAGAACAAGATCCGAAACGCTTCCAGACATTGATAAACTCTTCACGGGAAACTTTAGGTTGCATGGTGACTCCACAAAGTTGCGTGGAATCTAGCACTTATTGATGTAATAAACATGAAGCCCACCAGACTGAAACAAATTGAGCAAGCGTTGAAGAAACGCCCTATGACTCGCAAGGAGTTAGCGGCTGCCGTGTTCCTGTCTGAGCGTGCCGTTGAGAACAATATGAAGAAGATGCATGAGCGTGGACAGGTCCACGTCGCAGGCTGGTCGCGTACAAAGGGGACTATTGGACGTGTCTACGCCTGGGGGATAGGGACTGACGCTCCCAAGCCACCGGCCTACTCAGGGTATGAGCGCGTGAAAAGATTGCGTGCGAATGAGTCCCAAGAGGACAAGGACTTTAGATTAGCGCGTGAGCGTTCCTACAGACGCAAGATCAAGGTGCATCCTCTGATGGCGGCTTTCTACTCAATCCCCAAGTAGTCCAGGAACATACGGTTGCACATTGCTACCGATACCGCCACCAGTGAATCCACCAAGACCAGCGGCTCGTGATCGAGCCTCACCTTGTCGGCGTAACTCCATCATAAGGTCGTTGAGTCGTTGCTGGTCACGCGATAGCAAAATCTGTCCCATCTGATTGCGTACAGGTTCTGGAGTACTAATTCTGTTTGCTAGACCAATTGCTGACGTAATCATGCCTGGTACATTGCCACTCGCTACAGACTGACCAGCAGCCATAGCTGGAGCGATATCCAAGTCAGACATACCAGCCAGGCGTGCTGCAGTCTGTGATCCACGGCCAGCAGACTCTAGACCTTTCAGTCGGGCCTCTTGTGCTACAGCAGCAGCAAACTTACGGTAGTCTCCTTCAAATACAGCTTTCAGACGCTCTTGGGTAGCTGGTTCTTTCCACATCTTCAGCAGTGACGTTTGACCAGCCTCTGTACCTGTCTTTTGGCGTAGTGACTGCAATGCACCGATTCGGAATGCATCAATCTCTGAAGGGGATAAGGAAGTCAATTCCTGCCTAAAGTTAACAATGTCTCCCGTCATAGCCTTGCGGCCAAGTTCGGCTGCATCCATCATTTGCGACGGTCCTGCCCACTTCTCTAAAGCCTGCTGATACGCTGACTGACCGCCTATCTTTGGCGACTTATCGACCAGGAAACTGGTCAGGTTCACGCGAATATCGTCAATGGCACGCGCCTGATTGCCGCTGCCTGATTGCTTTGCTGATTGTGCAGCGTCGTACAGCGACTGCTTGACAGAATCCAGAACTGTCATGGGTACGACATCGCCTTTTTTAAGGTTACCCAAGTTAATCTCTTGACCCGTCTGCCTGCGGAACAATGTCTCAGCACCGCCTTGCAAGTCCCTAGACTTTTGCAATAGGTTGAGAAGATTGTCATCAACAGTAACGCTTGCGTTTTCAATGGCCTGGTAAAAAGGTCTGGCCTCAGTCCTACGCATGGTATTGAATGCGTCCAGACTCTGCTGAAACTGAGCACCTTGCGTTCCCAAAGCCTCGTCAGCAGCAGATACTAAGCGTCCTGCACGTCCTGCCTGACGCTCTCGGATAGCACGTTCCAACGCCTGCTTAGTCTCACCAGGTAGGGTCGCCAGCGTATCCAGCAAGCCGCGCACGTTAGCGCCTCCAACATCAGCGATACGCGCCTCTGATCCCAACTTACCCATCCGCGCCTGCGACATGGTGAGTGCGCTTTGCAGTAGGTCTGGTGGCGTGTCGCGCAGCAGTGCCTCTGCCACCTTCTGCTGTGCGTAGCGTGATGCTGCCGTGTCAGATATGCGAGCCATTCCTTGGCGACCTACTGCTCCGAGTGCAGCCATTACCGGCTGGGTAACAGGACCGAGTACACCACCAATGGCTGCACTCTTTAGAGCGTCCTGGGTAATCTGTCCTATATCCTCACCAGTTGATGATCCCGCACCACCAATAAGGCCATATCCAGCGCCAGCAGCACCGGCCTGCGCCATGCGTTGACCCATACCCATAGTCTGACCAGCGGCTGGTGTACCAGCCAAGTAGCGTCCTGCGCTTTGCATACCAGCGGCTACTCGTGGAGCCACTGCCTCAACTCCAGACATAATTGGACGTGCAGCAGCACCGATTGCTCTGCTTGTCAGGTTAGACATCGCCAGTGGGAGTGATGCTGCACCCTGCAATCCAGCGGATATCCAAGGACTTTCCTTCATGTAAGACTCAGTAGCCCCGCGAACTACGTCACGCTGCTGCTGATATGCCTGGCCTAGCGGGATATTCTGCTGATACGCTAGCAAAGGTGCAGCAACTGCACCAGCCAATTCATCGAAATAGCCTAGGGTAGGTCCTTGCAAAGCAGTCAAAGCCGCTCTTTCTGTAGTGGACTTCTGAGCACCCTGCTCATACGATGGAGACTTACGCTCCATGATCGACTTGATGATGTCAGGTGCAGCGTAATTGTTTTCAAGTGCAGTCTTTACTTGCGGTCCAACAGTAGGCTGAGTCTGCAAGAACTGAGCAATCTCCTCGTCAGTGTAGTTAGCCTTCTTGGCCTCCAAGATCTGAGCGTTTAAGTCTTTCCACTCATCCCATCCTGATTTTTCTCCAGCCATTATTGCGCTCCTCGTGGTCGGATAATTGAACTCAATGGTGGCCGTCCAGCAGCACCCGTTTCCGCTGGTGGCGTGTATGTAAACACTGGAGCATTTGCTCCAAGTGCTGTATTGGCATCAATCTCATACTTTTTCCCGAATAATGCATATTCACCACGTTTTGCGTTGTATGCATTAGCAGATGCGTTGTACAACTCATTTGCAAGCGAACCAAATTCAGCACGTTGTGCAGGAGTAAGCAGAGTCCCCTTCTTCCACATATCAACGTAATTAGTCAAGCGATCCATCTTCCCGGTTGCCGCCATAGCAATACCCAACTCAGACTCACGCACCACTGATCCAGGATCAAGCAGTTTCATAATCTTGGTTGCTGCCGCTACATCACCGATAGGATTCTCTTTTTTGAGCGACTCTGTGACTTGCGAGAATGCACTCTTCATGCTCTGGAATTCTTTGTATACAGGCTCGTTGGTAAATTCCTTCTTCAAGTCAAACTCGTTTTTAAATCCTTTTTCTCCAGTGTTGAGTGATACGCTAGTAGCACCTGACTTGCGATATTCTTGAACTTGTGCAACTCCAGGAGCGCCAGTTCCAGCCAATGTCTTACCAGTTAAAAACTCAACATCAGTGATTGACGTAGATGGTGCATTGAATTGCGATACGCCTTCAAGTATTTTGCTTGTGCCATCGTTGAAGTACTGAACCATCTTAGGCAGTCCACCACGCATTTCCATTCGCGGCTGTCCTTCTGGCTTGGCTACTTCAGCAAGTCCTGATACAGGCTTAAATGTCCCGTCGTTGAAGTACTGAACCATTTGCACCTTGCCGTCAACCAGTTTCTGCTCTGGCTTACCTTCTGGCTTTGCCGCTGGAGCCGGACCTCTATATGGAATAGGTTCACCCGACTTTAGGCGAATGTAGTAGTTGCCGTCTTCGGCTCTATATGGTTCACCTTGAGTTTCCTGCTGTGGTCTAGCTTTCTCTGCCAAAGTAGCGTATGCCGTTGCCTTTGCAGTGTCGCCAGCTTGAGCCGCAATGTTTGATGCGTTCATATATCTGTTGTACAGCAGATCTGCCTGGCTCATAGGTACAGCAGCACTAGGAGCACCAATCATGGCAGCGCGTGCCACTGTAGAGCCAGCCGGTAAACCTGGTGCATTGATAGCTTGATCTGGAGTAATCGCAGCACCAGGCATAACCGCACCGCCATCTCCAACCAACGCACCACTGATGCGTGCCTCAATGTCGCGCGCACGCTTGTACTCGTCCATCTTCTGCTTGGCTGCCATGCTCTGCAGCAGATTCTGCTGCGCTGCCGTGTAGCCCTTCTGACCAGCACCATACGCCTCACCAAGCGCCTGTCCGAGTCCAACAGGGGTACGGCTCGGGCCTGATGCCGCAAGCAGTTGCATGGCCGCTGCCATCAATCCCTGTCCTTGTAGCTGAGACTTCTGCTCAGGAGTCATGTACTCGTCCAGGGCAGAGCCACCACCAAACATGTCACCCAGCAGGCCGAGTGTGCGTTGTGGATTTATATCGCCATAAGCCTGATCCCAGGTCTGCAATGGTGGTTCTTCTAGAGGAGCATTTCCAGTTGCTGAACGCAAATATTTATCAGATAGTGTCTGATTGATGTACTGCGACCCTGATGGTGCATAACGTAGGTCACCAGCTTGAATGGTAGGTGCAGTAGTACTTGGTGCAATGCCCTCAAAAGTGTACCGAGATTTAGCAGGCAAAGTCGCTCGCGTGTAAGCAGCAAAAGGAGACATCGGTTGCTGTAGCTGAGTCAAGTCTAGCGGAGCAACATTTAAATTTCTAGCATTAAATCTAATAACTTCATCATATGGAACAACATTTAAATTTCTACGATCAAAGTTAACAAATCCATCATACGGGAATGCCATCTTGTTCTCCTTATCCAAAGTATCCAAGCAGGCCACCGATGGCAGCGCCGTAAGGACTACCACCGGTTAACTGGTAACCGGCAGCCGCACCACCAAGTCCACCAGCAGTCTGGTTCCGGAAATATGGCTGCACCTGAGTCATCCCGAGATTCGGTAGCTGGGTGCTGAGTCCACCAGAGGCGATCTGTAGCTTCTCCAGGCCGATGTTGCGCAGTGCATCCATCTGAGCCTGTTCAAGAGCCTGACGCGCACCGCCCAGGCCCATCACAGCCTGACCGCCAGAGATGTTTGCGCCTTTGGCGTACTGAGCTAACTGAGCAGCCTGGCCATAACCAGATGCACGCAACTGCGCGGCAGTATCTGCTGCCTGCTTCATTGCCGCTGCATTTGAGAGTGACTCTGTCACGGCCTGGCGCGATCCACCAAATGCCTTGGCGGCAGTTGCTGCCTGTCGATCCTTGAGTCGCTGGATATCCAATGCACCGCCTACGTCAGCCAAACTGCGTTGCACCACCTCATTCTCGTAGGGGTTCATAAACTGCTGAATGGACTCGCCAGTGAACGGTGTCAGTGCCTCGTTCGTGACTTGCTGTTCGCCGGCCGTGTACAGCGGATTGAAACCGGCAAATTGCCGTACCGGCAACGCGCCTGCTACGCCTTGAGCCTGCCCGATGTTGCGGAGATAAGCCGCCTTCAGATCAGGATCAATTGCTGTGGTTGTGGTTGTGCTGCCAGATGCGCCGCCTTTAGACATATCGTTCTCCTTACATTTCGAGCAAGCCAAGCAGCTTGCCCTTTGAAATCTTGCCCGAGTTAATGGCATCCATCAACTCGATACCATATTTTTTTACTGCTTTGTCGTTGATGACGTACTCGCCCATCTTAAGAGCGCCGTAACCGTCATCTGGTCCCATTGGATTCGGGCCTTGCAAGTGCTGCATGGAAACGTGACCGCCTTGGGCAAGACCAGCAGCAAAGTTTCCTCGCGTGCTGGGGTCCATTCCGAATTGTCCAGATGCAGCTGCTGCTGCTGCTTGTGATCCTGGTGCATACCCGCCTACCGTGTAACCGCCACCAGCACTGCCTTGTCCACCGCCAATTCCTGGTATTGAATATCCTGCTCTTTGAAGTGCTGCAAAGTCGAAATTTCCTTCGGTATCTGAAAAACTAGCTTTAGATACAGGAACTTCACGGGTAAATACCTGTTCACCTTTACCTAAATTTTGTCGTGTCCAACCAGGACCAGGATCGCCTAGATCACCACGATAGGTTTCTGTTACGGTCATTGTTGCTGGAGATGGCGCTCTTGATGGACCACCAGTGCTGTTATCTGATGCTTCTGTCGGGGTAAAAAGTGATCCTAACAATGCCCCTGGTGTAACAATTTTTGCTCCAATATCAATAGCTTTGCCTATAGCTTGATTGGTAGCAAGTTGGCGTGCCTTATCGTAAGCATCCATGTTTTCAAAACCAGCGTTTCTTGCCGCCTGACCTTCAGCACTAGCGCCATATCCACCACCAGCAGCACCTACAAATGGCTGCGCCATCAGTTCAGCGTAACGATTCACTGGTGCAAAATATGGCGTGTACGGCGTTGGCTCAAAACCTCCGGTGTAGCCTCCGCTATAGCCTGATTGACCGCCATAGTATGAGGATGGGATACCGGTAAACGAAAACGGCTGAGACTGCGCGTACTGCGCCATGATCTCAGCGTAACGGTTTCTTGTCGCCATCTACAACTCCTTGCTAAGAATGTGCCACTTAGGGGCATATCCCTCGTCTGCTAAAAATGTCCTTGCCCAGCCCTTACGGCCAGCCAGGGTAACTCGCGTGCAACCATTCTGCTTTCCCCAAGACTCGATGTATGGTCGCATAATCTTGAGTTCATCTAGGTCGCCGCCAGCAAGAAAATAATGCAGATTCTTGAGTCGCGGATAGACAATGATCTCTGTGATGACTGCGCTATTGACCCCAGGCCAAAACTGGAATCTGTTCTCCGCTACACCCTGCGCAACATCTTCAAGGGTGTGGGTTCCTGCCGAGTATTCTAAAGCCGCTTGGACGTGTTGTGCCAAGCGCCAGAAATCCTCCATCACCGCTTGCCTGCCGTGGTGGCCTCCAGCCGCATCACTCCGACTCGCCAATCGTCCAGGACGTTGCCGGTCACCTTCATCTTGACGCTTCGACCCGAGAACCTGGCGTCGGTTGGCGCCTTAGCGCTGAATGGGCCGTAAGTTGTCTCTGCCGATGTCGGATACAGTCTCGCCGTGAATGAGATAGCTACTTCGCCCAGGCTCTGCTCGTCAGGGATGACAGATCTGACGGCCATCACGTTGTCTCCATTTCCGAGTTCAATCGGTCCGGACTGAGCGTATGGGGATACAGAGTCGTATGTGTAGCCGACCTCATGGTCGTAAATGAACCCGTCGGTGCTGACCATAATCGGGTTGACAAATACGCCGCTATCAGTCCCCGCTGTCCGCGCCATCAGTCCGAAATACCAAGTTCCTTCACGATAGTTATAGGTTACATAAGAATCATTCTCATTTGATGACAGAGATGGGTAAAGCCAGGTCACCTCGCCATAGGCAGAATTGTGGACTGCATAGACCTTGGACACCTGCGAATAGTTGATATTGTTGAAGATGTAGTCGCCAACATCGCACGTCATAGGCTTGACGTAACCGTCGTAGGACCAGAAGCCAGATTTGCTCATCCAGAGACAGGAAGTATCGATGGCCGCTACTGCCTGCGCCGATATGACTCCGCACCCGCTACCTACCTTCTCGAAAGAATAGACGTAGGGCAAACCGATGTAACTGGCGACGTGCGCGTCAACGTCTGTAAACAGGATATTGACACCTCGCACGCGCTTTCCGCACTTCAAAGCGCCAACTGTTGCAATCTCAAAATCACCGGCCTGGTTGGTGGCTGCAGCCGTCCAGGTCGTATTGTTCTCTTGGTCTGACCACTTCACCAGGCGCGGGTTACCCGATGCGCCTAAAGCGAACATGATGCGCTCACTGGTGACCATCAACGCCGCGCAGCTTGTTGGTGCGTTGGTGATAACGGCCGCAAGCGTTGGAGTCGTGAAACCTAGCTGCCACTCGTACAGCTTGCCGTCTGTACTGCTGCACGCTACAAGGTACTCTCCCCAGGTGTCTAGGCTCCAGGTCGTAGCTGGAACTAATCCGGTATCAGGACGCGCAGTTCCATAGGTGGAAGAACCATAAAGTGAGTACCCGTAACCTGTAGTTCCAGTGGCATTAGCCGATCCAGCGGTAAATCCTGATGGCGTGATGTCCTTGACTACACCAAGCGCATTCATAGCGTACAACTTTGATTCAGTACCAGCAGCCGCATAACGGTTTGCGCTGTTATCCCGCCAGGCAATTAGCCCTCGGCATAGTCCCGTCATGGCAGACGTGGATTTCTTCCTCCACCCGCCAATGGGTCGCAGGGTATTCTCAAACCAGCGCACCAGGTTGGAATCGTACCAGCGGCCCATTGCCTGATATTCAGTGCCGTTGCGGTAGACGCCTGGGGGAATCTTGAGTGGAATGAGTGCCATGATTACACCGATAGGTTGGAGACAAACGACAGTGTAACGATGGCAGACGGTACTGCTGGCCTGGTCGGAGAAGTGCCTGCCGGATACTGCTCAATCGTCACGCCGACATCAGTAGGCCGCCACATGATTTCCACATAGTCGTTTGCGTTAAGGTTGACAAAAAAGTTCATTGCGGCAATTATGTGGAACGGGTCGCCAACGCCTTTTCTTGGTGCAAACCCAAACCTTGAGTTCGACTTGTCAATGTTTGTTCCATTCTTTCTGAACCAAACGTCAACGTCCTGGGATAAATTTGTCGTGTTCGTAAACTGGATGGAGAACTGGACGTTGTATATACCCGACTGCGATACGTTCAGCCTGGATGAGTTTGAGAGCGTGACGCCGTTGCTGAAATCTGTGGTGTCAAAGGTGATGGAGTAGGCCGTTGTAGTGTTAGCCGCAACCTGGTCTGTGGAGTCCTGGAACGCGCCATATGGGGCATTGATGTACTTACCACCACGCGGTCCGAATAACGCCGCCAGAGCGTTTGTGACGCGGCTGGCGTAGTTTCCGATATTGCTGAATGTTTGGCTGAAGTACAGGCGGTCATACACCTCGCCAGGGTTGCCAATGTTTGGCTGCGCTGGCGTTGTGATCTGGCCGCTGTAATCGCTCATACGTTTCGTTCAAAGTGTGGGCAGTCCACCAGAGATTTGAAGTTTCCACCCCACCGATTTTTCGGGTTTAGCGTTTCCCAATACGCGCCAATCGGAGCAAGAATAGATTTGTCCCAGATGATCTTTCCATCCTTGAAAAAGTTCAAGTCCATAGCGCAACGCTTTAGGTGGATAGAGTTCATAGTCTTAGACCGACCCGTCTTGACGTAGATGGCCTGCTGCTCTGGAGTACGGGCCAACTCGCCACCAGTGACCATAAACCCGCTGTTGGTAGCGAACTGAATCAGCTTGCACATATCCAGCAGGAATGCGGCTTGTTCTTGACTCAGGCTCATTTGTTGTTCCTCATTTCTATAATCTTCTCAGCCGTCCTGCCAGCAAAATATGCGCCCATCACTAGCTGTCCCCAGCCAGCAAGCAAATTAACGTACCCCTCGTTAGCGTTGTACCCAAAAGCCGACATGGTTGT
>Ga0214921_10006697_pt1 | contig 15619 bp, 13 predicted proteins | sample LL1505_MetaG_FD_177992 | JGI IMG/M metagenome (GOLD analysis project Ga0214921, IMG submission 177992) | Freshwater microbial communities from Lake Lanier, Atlanta, Georgia, United States - LL-1505 | ecosystem: Environmental > Aquatic > Freshwater > Lake | place: USA: Georgia | collected...
ACTGGATCCCCGCCTTCGCGGGGATGACAGCTACGTAGGTGGTAAAACCATCATCTTCGCTCTAGGCGCTATCAAAAACGTCACAGGTAACTTTGGAGTGGCTGTAAAAGCGGAGCGAGAAAAAGGACCGTTCAAAAGTATTGTAGACCTAGTTGAGCGGATGGATCCAAAGCTAATCAACAAAAGACTGCTTGAAAACTTGATTAAGGCTGGCTGCTTCGACTCGCTTCACGACAACAGAAATGCTTTGCTAGAGTCTGTACCAAAGCTACTTTCGCACTGCAACCTACATCATGCCGAAAAACGCTCTATGCAAATCAGTTTGATGAACCTATCAAATGATGCACAGATACTCAGCAATGCAAATCCTCTGCCCCTAGAAGAGCAGGCTTTTATGGAATTTGATGTCCTTGGTAGCTTTCTTTCTTATCACCCGATATCCACCTATAGCAAGCTCCTAGAGCAACACAAAATCGTCAGTTCAGACTATGTCAAAAATCATATGCCAGAGAGATCGAGCCACATCAAAATTGCAGGCGTGATACAGAAAAAAGACTCAAGGATGTCTCAGCGCGGACGCTTTGTAACCCTTCAACTTTCTGACCAACATGGTAATGTGGAGGTGACGATTTTCAGCGAAGAGGTGCTTAAAAATTATGTTCATTTACTGAGCCTTAAGAGCATGGTTGTCGTTTCTTGCGATGCATTTAAGGACGAAGGCGGGTTCAGGCTAACGGCTACTAGCTTTGCAAGCTTAGATGATACGATCACAAGGACGCAACATAATTTAAAGCTCAAACCAAAGAATCCAGGCGAACTCGAGTCCATGCTAAAGAGTCTTAAGTCCTGCGCGGGCGACAAAGAGCCCAATAGTAGCATTGAAATAACCGTGCCCATGGATGAAGGCTTTGTATCAAAAGTCAAACTCCCTCCCCTATGGCTCAGTCCAGAAGTTGTTATAAATCTCCAGAACTAATACTAACCTAGATAATGTTCCGTTGAATCATTAATATTCGTAAAGAAAACATCTGCGATATTAAAGCAACTATCGCATAGAATGCTGGCCTTATCAAAAATATAATCCCCTGGAGCAAAAATCACATCAATCAACAGGGGAAGCCAATAGAATGCTGGTGCCGGCGCTCCATAATATTCTAGTGCAACAAAGCGCATGCTAAAGTCCAGAACTGGAATCGGAAGACTTCTTACTAAATCAAAACCATAACCATCCTCCTTTGTGCTGGTGATTTCCGTCTTTTGAGTCCTTGCAAAATAAGAGAAGTGCCCATGAGACATAGACTTTTTTAGCTTTGGAGTAATTCTCTTGGCCATTGCCCCCCCGAATATAAACTCTTGCTTCTAGAGATATTCTTGTTAGAATCGATTGTAAAGATTAATTTGATTCAAAGATATTAATTAAAAATTGGATATACCTATGAGTAAAGAAGCACAAAAAGTACGTAATTTAGCACGGGGCGCAGGAGAAATATACTCAACATTCAAATCTGAGGGGGCTGATCGACTTGATAAGATCGCGTCTATAAATCCAGATATAGAACTTATTTATATCACAGACGAATTAACCGATAATGAATCTGAGAAGAAAAATGAATATAGATGCGCTGTGACGCTGAATCATAAAACCAAAGAAATAACATTTATTACAGCCGGCACTAGAATGGAAGAGGGCGCGGGCAAAGCAAAGAGTGATATTGTAGATGATGTAAGGATGGCTTTTGGCTATCTTCCTAAAAAATTCGAATCCGCGCAAAAAATGAATGACACTATATTGCATAATCTTGGTGATAAGATTAGTGAATATAGATTTCATTATACTGGCCACTCACTTGGAGCTGCCTTGTCAGACTTAGCCGCAACGGATATGGCTCTTAAGCTAAATAAAAGAGGCTTGCTTGAAGATGGAAAGGTCTCAGCTGTTACTTTTGAAAACCCTGGTTCTCATACATTGGTTAAGGGCGTTCTAAAAAAAGAAGGCATTAAGCTTGATGATACATGGCGCGATAAGGTTAGCTATAAAGCATTCAATAATAGGCCTAATTTTATTAATACTATGGATAAGCAAACTGGTGATACTTATCGTTATGCCCCAAAAGATCAAGGAGATAGAAATATAGTTTTACAATTTGTGGGGTGGGTAGCGTCAAAATGCCCAGGCAAAGTTATATCCAAAATCTTACAAATGGTTTCTTTTGGTAGAATAACAACTCAGGTCACAGACCATGGATCTAAAGCTCTGACTGAAGCTATTGTAAAAGGCAACGGTACCTTGATGTTCGAGAAAGAAGGCAACCAAGGGCTTATATCAGTAGAAGATGCCGCTCGTGGGATTGAGCCGGTAAAATATGATGCGAAAATTTTTCAGATACTAGATAATTCACCCAAGCAAGAAGGCGGAAAAATAAAATATAGCATGCGAAGCGAGCATGGGGATAAAAGACTTGAATTTACTGCTGAGCAGATAGCAGAAGCTCGCTACATGGTCAAGAGTGGACAAATGCCACCCATAAAAAGCTATGCGGAAAAAGAGGCGCTCAGAAGAGAGAGCTCTCTTGCTTCTCAAGGCAGCTCTATCGTCTAGTATCATTGCAGCCTTCAATGGCTTTGAGCATCTCTTGAATGCGCTGATAATATAGATCGACTAAGCTACCACTTATGACCCAGTTCTCGGTTTCAAGCTGGGCTATATGAGAATTTTTTGGCAGTAAGTTCTGGTATTTATCGTAAGATTGGCCTGAGCTAATTATAAAACATCTGTCTTTAGGTATTGTAGCTAGCTCATCTATAATACGTAGGCTTCCATATTGATCATCCTGATGAAGCTTAGAAAAATCAGCCCCAAAGAACAAATAATCCGCGCTATGACTCAGCAAGATAAATCTACCGTTGCTAAGAGCTTTAAGTCTAAGTTCTTCGAGCTCCTGTAGCTTAGTCAAGGCGCGACTTAAATTATGCTCAAAAAATATCTTATCATCCGGCGCAATCAAATTTAAATAATCGACCAGGGATCGCAATATTGCCATAGCATTTTCTGGTAAAAGCCATAGATGCCAGTTATCCTTCTCGAGTTTTAAGCCTTCTATCTTGCTAACCTGCAAGATTTTAGCGCGGGATTTATCTAGCAAGGGTTTTGCAAAAAGATCAAATCTCTGGTCTATATAAATAAATAGCTCAGCCTCTTGAGCATTTTTTATATCGCTGGGCTTTAGAGAATAGTGATGAGGACAAGCGTCCCCTGAAGCAATATTTGATATCTCCACTCTATCTCCAGCTATCATAGCAACAAGGCTAGCTAGCGGGGTTATGCTAGTTACCACTTTAATTTTTGCATAGGATGCATGGGGTGATATCAATAGAATCATGAGCAAAAAGCGAATAATCATAGCAAGTCCAGTAGTTGATCTTTTGTCATAGCAAAATCGCTTAGTATCCATCTTCTTTTTAGAGAGGTCAATTTCATGCCGATTTTTGAGCCGCTAAATCTACCGCGTAAATCACCTCCATTAAGGGGGAACTTTGGTGGGCGCAACTTGAATTTTTCCTTTAACGCCTCGACGTCGCGGGGTCTAATAACATCAAGACGCTCGGCGATTAGTAGGTATTGCATGGCGTCTTTGCCATCAACCCATAGCTCAAGCAGTCGGTGAATTGACCTATCGTGCTCGCCTTGAATGAAGTCAGATAAATCTAGAATCTCATAAACCTTTTTTCTGGAAAATCGAAAATGCGGCAGAGCTGACTTTAGTTTAGAAGTACTATTTTGCCTCAAAAGCATGGCGTATATACTATGCAGATTTAATCCATCCGCGCTGAAAGATGCATCAACTTCAAGCCCATCCATTATATCTATCTCCGCTTGCAACATAGCCTCCAAAACGGAAGTAGCCTTTGGCGCTACAAGTAATTTATCAAGCTCAAGATTGATCCTTTCTCGAGGAAGAGTTTTGAGTTTATCTTTCATAGCCAGGCATGCTTCGTATCCTTGCTTGTCTAAATCTGCTGCGTAGCGAGATGAGAACCTAAAAAAGCGTAAGATTCTCAAATGATCTTCGCTAATTCGCTTTTTGGGATCTCCAATAAATTTCACCCTCTTTGCTTCAAGATCCTCAAGCCCACCGTAATAGTCATATATCTTATGCTCACTTGGGCAGTAGCTCAGTGCATTGATTGTAAAGTCACGCCTGGCTGCATCTTCTGCAAAATCATCGGTATATTCGACAGTAGCGTGACGTCCATCGCAATCTAAATCCTTTCTAAGCGAGGTAATCTCAAAGCTCTCTCCATCGATAACCGCAGTAACAGTGCCGAAATCAATGCCAGTAGGAATAGCTTTTATTTTATGCTGCGTAAGCACTTCGACGACCTCTTCTGGACGGAGTTTGGTTGCAATATCTATATCATGACTCTCTAAGCCTAGCAGATGATCCCTGACGCATCCACCAATAAGACGTGATCCTGGGATTGCCTCCAGAAGCCTGCTTAAGTTTTTTGAGTCAAAATTGATGATTTGATCTATAGTTTTCATTAATCTTTCAATCCTAGAGCGACCAAATAAATCTCCGTAGAGTCGGCTCTGCTAGACTTTGGCTTGAAGTGCTTAACCAAGCTAAATTTCTGCTTCACTTTCATTAGCAACTCATTCTCCGTCCCGCCGCGTAAAATCTTGGCAACAAAATGCCCACCGGGCTTTAGGACATTTACAGCAAAATTAAAGCTGCGCTCGCATAAATCCATAATACGCAGATGATCTGTGGGGGTATGTCCGGTAGTATTGGCCGCCATATCACTCATCACAACATTAGCCTTGTCACCGAGCATTTGGGTAATCACACTCGGTGCCGACTCTTCATAGAAATCTAGCTGAGTTATCATAACGCCTGGTATAGGATCCATGGGAAGTAAATCGATCGCAACTATCTTACCACTTTCTCCAACTATTTTAGCGGCTACTTGACTCCACCCCCCAGGCGCTGCACCTAGATCTATAAGTTTCATGCCTGGTTTAAGCAAATGGAATTTTTCGTGAATTTCAAGAAGTTTATAGGCCGCGCGCGACTTATAACCCTCGCGTTTTGCCATTATAACAAATGGATCATTAAGCTGCCTAGAGAGCCATTGGTGCGAGGAATTTTTATAACGACCGCCCTTCTTGAGCATCGTTACTTTATTGCGAAATTGGGTCATCTAATTCTCCATTCCCTCCCTCGGACTTGATCCGAAAGCCTCTCTCATCCTTGCTAGACCCTTGGATCAAATCCGAGGGAAAAATATCGTTATGTACAGTATCTAATAAAGAATTCACAAAGGCAACCTCACTATCTTGCAACAAATCGCTAGCTATATCGGTAAATTCATTAATCACAACTTTGTAAGGCACTTCAGGAAAGTAACGTAACTCGGTAATAGCAGCACGTAGTAATGCAAGTAAGGAGGCGTGCAGACCTTCCATCGTCCATTCTTTTGCTAGATGCTCCTTGATCAGATCGTCGGTACTGTCGACATTATCAATGGCGTAGCGCAGGATCTCAGAAAAGTAGTTGATATTGAGCTTAATCTTGATATCAAGGCTATTTAACCCAAGATCAGCACGCATTTCACCATCTTTATAATAGCTAGAAATACTGCTAATAAGCTCATCTAGACCCTGCTCACCGCCATTGCTTTGATATTGATATAGAGCTTGCACTACAGCAATACGCGCAATAGTTTTTGAGTTTATATGACCTGTCATGCGGAAAATATATATGTGATTGCCGCCATTTATAGCAAAAAATGTTAAAATAGTCAAAGAATTAAAGCCCAGCACTTTTCCTATTGTAATTTTCGCCTCAAATGTTATAAAAGTCTGTGTTGTTTAAATAGGGTTCATGGCTATGATACAAAAAAATATCGGACACTGCTTTCGCTTAGCGATTTTAGCTTCTAGTCTACTTAGCTGGAAGGCAGCGAGTGCCGCAGAAAGAATCAACAATATAACGATCGATGGTAATCATCGCATCGAGAAGGAAACGATTGAAAGCTACCTAAATCTAAATGTCGGTGATGAATTCACGATTGAGAAGCAAAATGAAGCGATTAGATCGCTCTATTCCACTTCCATGTTTGAAAATATCCAAATAAGCTGCACTGATGGACGCCTTCTGGTTTTAGTCCAAGAAACTCCTTTTGTCAGTAAAGTAGTTTTTAAAGGGAATAATAAGGTCAAAACGGCTGTATTTCTAAAGGAGATTACCACTCACGCTGGAGATTCCTTGAGTAAATCTAAAATCCAAGCTGATATAGATAAAATTCTAGAGATCTACAAAAGGTCTGGACGTTTTTCTGTGACGGTTGAACCTCAAATTGAAACAAAAGAAAATAGCCGGGTAAAGGTTATCTTCAATATAACAGAGGGCCCAAAAACAGCTGTTAGGAATATCTATTTTGCAGGAAACGAAAGCTATAGAAACACGGAACTTAAAACTGTAATCATGAGCAAGGAGACTGCTTGGTATAAGTTTCTTGATTCAAATGATACTTACGATCCAGACAGAATGGAGTATGACAAGGAGTTACTCAAGGAATTTTATCATTCTGTAGGATTTGCTGATGCGCAGGTCATATCAGCTACAGCAGAGCTATCGCCAACCAAGGAATATTTTACTCTTATATACTCAATCGAAGAAGGTGAAAAATATAATATAGGTACGATTGATATTGATAATAAAATAGCTGATCTTGATACTGGATTAGTAAAGAAGCTCATTAGCGTAAAAGCAGGAAACTTATTCAACATGACGCAGCTTGAAAAAATTGCCGACAAAATATCTGAAGAGCTCAGCAATAAGGCGTATCAGCAAGTCAAAGCTTCACCAGAGCTCAAAAAAAATCGCGACTCTAGGACTGTAGATGTAACTTTTTTAATCGAAAAAGCTGATAAAACTTTCATCAATAAAATAAATATTACTGGTAATCCAAAGACTGCAGAAAAAGTTATAAGACGCGAGTTTAGAATTCACGAAGGCGACATTTTTAACAGAACGCGTATTGAAAAAAGCGAACGCGCCCTAAGAAATCTTGATTATTTTGAAAAAGTGTCAATTAAGATGAATCCAACAAAAAATGCAGGGCGATACGACCTCAATGTTGATGTGGAAGAAAAATCCACAGCTTCCGTGGGCATGTCTCTTGGTTATAACAGCGCAGAAGGACCGTTCGGAGAGTTATCTTTAATAGAACGCAACCTCGTTGGCACTGGCAAAATTCTTAACGCCGCAATTCACAAGAGTCGTAAATCTATCACCTATTCAGCTGGACTCACTGACCCCCACTTCCTAGATAAAGATTTGTCAGTTGGTGCCAGCCTCTTTAATTCAAAAAGCGGCAATAGTGGCTCCGGTGGCTTTGGTGAAGCAGCTCAGCCATATTCTCTTGATACTATAGGCTCAAGACTTTCGATGGGTTATGAGATTACCGACGATCTCTACCACAACTTAGGCTACACTATCAAGAGGGATAAGTTGACTGTGGACAAGGTCACTGCCTCAACATTCATAGTTGAGCAAGCTGGGAAATTTACCACATCTGCGATTGACCATACCCTGACTTACGATCGCACTGACAGCAGAATAGTACCAAAAAATGGTTACATAGTCTCTGCATCTCACCAATATGCTGGTGTTGGCGGTGATAATAATTACCTCAAAAACGAGCTAGATGGGAAGGTATTCAAGTCTTTCTTCAATAACAAACTAACGATAAAACTAGCTGCTGAAGTTGGTATGATAAACGGCACAAACGGCCACACCGTGCGCATCAGCGATCGCTTCAAGGTTGGCGATAGTAATCTCAGAGGCTTTGCCTCTGGTGGTATTGGGCCGCGTGACAAGAGAACCAAAGAAGGCATTGGTGGTCAAAAATACTACACCTTCACAACGGAGCTAAATTTCCCGGTAGGCCTACCAGAGGAGATGAACTTTACTGGGGCGGCCTTTGTTGATGTCGGCGCTCTATGGGGCTTTGATGTTAGAAAAAATAGCTTATATTCTAAGGCCGATATTTATGATAGCACAGATCCTAGAGTTGGGGCTGGCGTGGGATTTGTTTGGGTAACGAAATTAATGCCTATCAAGGTCTATTGGGCACTTCCTATTCGCAAGAAGAAGTATGATGAGACGCAACACTGGCACATAGGCATGGCAACTCATTTTTAAGAGGCTTTATCAATAGGTCGTCATTATGGTAAGCGAAGCAACGTGACAATCCAGGCTCAATAAATTTAGCGCCTAGGGGCCTACATAGATAATGATTTTATTTAACTGGATTGTTTCGTTACGCTCGCAATGACTATTAGAGGAAAGAACATATGAACATAAAACATATACTACTCATAACTGCTCTATTATTCACGTACCAGGCGCAAGCTGTGGACAATAAATATACAGCGCGCGTAGCGGTTGTTGATGTACAATCTATACTCGAAAAATCTCTGGCCGTGCAATCGATCCGTAAATCAATAGATCAGATAAGCCAGACCATACAACAAGAAATGTCCGCCAAGGAAATAGAGTTCAAGAACTCCGAAGAAGCGATAATCAAAAAGCGCGGGGTTCTTAGCGATGATGCCATTGAAAAAGAAATCTCATCTTTTCAAAAAAAAGTATCGGATGCTCAGCGTTCCATTCAAGAAAAAAGGGCTAAGCTCGAGCAAGCTCATACAGAGGCTGTATCAAAAGTGCATGAAAACACTATTATGATAATTGACAAAATGTCAAAAGAACGTGGATTCAATATAGCAATCCCAAGCTCACAGGTTTTATATGCCACGGAAAGCTTGAATATCACAGAAGATGTAATCCAGAGCCTCAATGCTCAAATCAAATCAGTTCCGGTGAATTATAAGTAACCCCCCTCGCGCTTTACTCGAGGCTCTCATGAGCCTCAGGGTCTCTGCGCCTGAGGAAAACAAAGCCAGTAACATAACAAAACAATAGGTAAAAAATGTCAGCTGACACAAATGCAATAGCAACCACAGCAACAGAATCACTACCAGAAGCTCCGACCTCTGTGCAATCTGGACTTACTAGCCTAGTGCCTATGCTGCTTATTTTTGTAGTATTTTACTTTTTGCTCATTCGTCCACAAGAAAAAAAACGCAAGGCGGCCGAAGCCTTGGTGTCTGGCGTGAAGAAGGGCGAAGAAATTATTACTCATAGTGGAATTTATGGCACAATAAGCAAGCTAAATGACACAGAGGGTACGGCTGAGTTGAAAATCGCAAAGGATGTAACGATCAAGATTCTAAAGACTGCAATCGCTGATATAGTAAGCAGAAAAGAAAAGGTGAAGGCTTAGCATACTTACTTCCCTTGGACGCAGCGTAAGTGCAGATCCCAGGACCTTGTGGGAAGCAGAACTTCTGAGACCCTCGCGTCAAGTACTAGGAAAATCAAGCTTTAAAGAGGTACAATGAAAACCCTATCTATATGGCGTATACTATTAACAATAGCGCTAACACTACTAGCGCTATTCTACCTAGCGCCAAATTTTCAGGCTGCACAAAATATCTCATGGCTACCAAACAGTAAAATCAACCTTGGCCTTGACCTGCGCGGCGGTTCGCATCTCTTGCTTGACGTAGATTTCTCTGCTTATATCCAAGATCAACTTGAAATGACCACTGATTCCCTGCGCAAAGAGCTCAAAAACCAGAAGCTTGGTTATAAAAATCTTAAATCAGATAATGACAAGATAACCTTCATCATGAGGAGCTCGGAAGACCTTCCAGAAATTCGCAAAATCCTGCGCTCCATTGATCGCGGCCTTGATATCGATGCTCAAAAAGATCTAGTCACACTTCGCTTCAATGAAGATAGAATGGAAGATTTAAAGGAGAAAGTAATCGAGCAATCTATCACGATCATCCGAATGAGAATCGACCCTAATGGTATTACCGAGCCTACGCTTCAAAGACAGGGCGATAAGCATATTCTCCTTCAAGTACCAGGAGCAGAAGATCCAGCTCACCTAAAAGCACTACTTGGCCAAACCGCAAAACTCACCTTTCACTTAGTTGACGAAAACGCAAATATAGATGAGGCCATGAAGGGTCATCTTGCTCCTGGCTTGATCTTAGTAAAAGGCGATGATGAAAGACGAGGCGAATATGGCGTTGTAATCAAGAAAAAAGCTTCTTTGAGTGGAGATGCTTTAACGGATGCCAAAGCTACATTTAACCAGCAATCACAGCCAGCAGTATCCTTCTCGATGAATGCAGCTGGTGGCAAAATTTTTGGTGATATAACAAAAGCAAATAGCGGCAAGAGATTCGCTATAGTTCTAGACAATAAACTCTTATCAGCTCCGGTGATCAACGAACCAATAACAGGCGGTAGTGGCATCATATCTGGTAATTTCACAGTAGAATCAGCTGGAGAACTGGCCTTGCTCCTCAGAGCTGGGGCTCTACCAGCGCCTTTGCATGTAATAGAAGAGCGTTCCATTGGCTCAACTCTTGGCGCTGACTCAATTGAGTCAGGCAAAAAAGCTGGGCTTATAGGCTTTCTATTGGTTGTTGTTTTTATGGCCTGGTCATATGGCATCATGGGCATCTTCGCCAACATCGCCTTGGTTCTTGCTTTGATATACATATTTGCAATGCTCTCGCTCTTCCATGCAACACTGACATTGCCAGGTATAGCAGGCATTATATTGACAATAGGCATGGCAGTTGATGCTAATGTACTGATTTACGAAAGAATAAGGGAAGAGCTCGGTAAGGGCGCCTCGAATTTATTCGCAATAAGACAAGGTTTTGAAACTGCATTTGGAACCATTGCCGATTCAAACATAACCACCCTCATTGCCACATTACTTCTATACAACTTTGGTGTTGGAGCTATTAAGGGCTTTGCGGTGACCTTGAGCATAGGTATTGTAGCCTCGATGTTTGCAGCAACTGTTGTGACAAAGCTTTTGGTAGACGGATGGATGATTAAGTGCAAGCCAAATAGCATTGGGCTATAATACCAACCACAGATTCTCACTGAGTAAAATATCATCTTGTCTTTTTTAATTGAACTAGCCCCATAAGCATAAAAACCCAAGCAGCCAGACTTACAAAATTCAGAATCGGCAAAAGCCTTGGGGCTGTTATAATTATCAGAGGCTGAAGAAATAAGGCTGGGCCAGAAGCAAACATGGTCATGCGATATGCGGTTTGTGGCAAAGTAGTGATTCCTAAAAAATAACTGATAAACAAAATGATAGAGGCATAAAAAATATTATAAAGCAACATGACTCCAAAATAAAAAGTCCCAGCCGCTGGCACAAGTAGGTAGATATATATTTTATTCAAACTCTTCCACAATTGAGGTAAATACCGGACTAGAGTATCTCCAGTCACAACTACTTCAGAGGTACCGAATAAATATTTGTATTCAGCCTTAGTTCCACCGTCATTGCTAAACACGCTTTCAATTGGAATCTTGACATGATTTGCTAAAAATAAAAAAGGTATGTATTTTGTCTCGGATGCGGTTAATTCCCCATCTGGATCAATAGCCGCTATCTTGCGGCTATCTAAGGTATATAAAAAAAACGGCGTTTGTGCTTTAGTTGAGATTCTTGTGCCATCGTAGTTTATCTCCGGTATCTGCCTGAGCACATACTCGACATTAGGATTAGATGGGGACATCTCCTCTTCAAATCTAAGTAATTGATTAAATACCCACAAACACAATACCACCCCAGAGATCAGATATAGATTTAAAATATACCTCACTCCATATCCACGATAGAGTCTATGAACATCAGCATAAAAATCTGCAGAACTAACTGACAACCATAAGGTCTTTGTAATTACTCTGCACCAGGCGCTAAGTTTTGAAAGGTTTCTTGTCATATTGGCATTTTTGGTTTAGAATTCGCATTTAAAAGAGACATTATAGCGAAGCAATGGAAAATCACAAACTAGACTTGCGTAAATTAAGCAACTGCATCAGAATTCTTAGCGCAGACAGTGTCGAAAAAGCATCATCTGGTCACCCAGGTCTACCTATGGGCTTTGCTGACGTAATGACAATACTAGCATTTGAATTCCTAAAATTCGATCCGGTAAATCCGCGAAACCCAAACCGCGACCGCCTAGTACTCTCTGCTGGTCATGGCTCAATGCTCCTTTATGCTTTTTATTATTTAGCTGGCTATAAGGATTTTACGCTGGATGATATAAAGAATTTCCGGCAGCTCCATTCTAAAACACCTGGCCACCCTGAATATGGCATATACGAAGCCGTTGAAACAAGCACTGGCCCACTAGGCCAAGGCTTTGCAAATTCTGTTGGCATGGCAATAGCTGCCAAAAAATCTAGCGCAACCCACAAAATATATACGATAGTTGGGGATGGTTGCCTAATGGAGGGCATAAGCTACGAGGCGGCATCTCTAGCTGGGCATCTTTGCTTAAATAACATGATCGTTCTTTTTGATGACAACCAAATAACTATTGATGGAGCAACAAGTCTTGCAGTGTCTGAGGATCACATAAAGAAGTTCCAAGCCTTGGGCTGGGAGACGCAGAGTGTAGATGGACATGATTTTGATGCTATACACCAGGCTTTAACTGCAGCGCAGAAGTCAACAAAACCACATTTTATCGCCTGCAGAACCCAGATCGCATATGGCGCACCTACCAAGGCTGGCTCAGAGAGTGCGCACGGCGCGCCTCTTGGAGCAAAGGAAATAGAGGGTTTAAGGAAGAAGTTAGAATGGAGAGATGAGCCGTTTTTTATACCAGAAGATTTGCTGAAGGTTTGGAGGAATTGTTATTCGCGCTCCAATTGTTATTCCCGCGAAGGCGGAAATCCAGTATTAACAACGCCGCAGGCTCATCATTTCCTGGATCCCCGTCTTCGCGGGGATGATAATTCTGTAGTGACCAAGCCCCCAGAACCTACGCGCGTCTCTTCTGGCAAAATCCTGGCCGAACTCATTGCGAAAAACTCAAGCATCATAGCCGGATCAGCCGACCTATCCATGTCAAACAACCTCAAATCCGCTAATTGCAAAGCCATAACCAAAAACGACTATAGTGGCAACTTCATACATTATGGTGTGCGCGAAGCGGCAATGGGCGCTATAATGAATGGCCTTGCGATTGAAGGCTACATACCAGTCGGCGGCACATTCCTAGTCTTCAGCGACTATATGCGCCCTAGTATCCGCCTTAGCGCCCTTATGGGTCTCAAGGTTATATACGTAATGACTCATGATTCCATAGGAGTCGGGGAAGACGGTCCAACACATCAGCCGATTGAGCATTTGGCAAGCCTTCGCGCCATCCCGAATCTTGTAGTAATGAGACCAGCAGATTACGTCGAAACCTTAGAATGCTGGCAAGTCGCCACGGATCGCGATGGCCCGAGTATGTTGATCTTGACACGGCAAAATGTCGAGCAGCATTCGCGCTCCTACAATTGTCATCCCCGCGAAGGCGGGGATCCAGTAGGCAATACAAAAAGTTTTTTACCAAAACTCCCGAACCCCCGCCTTCGCTGGGGTGACACTGTATTGTGCGCACAACGTGGAGCCTACATCATCAAAGACCACCCTACCCCTGATGCTACGATCTTCGCATCAGGCTCAGAGGTTGGCATAGCAATGAAGGTTTCAGATTTGCTTCCAAATATCAGAGTGGTCTCGATCCCTTCGTTTGAACTACTCTTCGAGCAACCAAAGGAATATATCAAGAGCTTACTGAGCGGCTATGATCTCAAAGTCGGCATCGAAGCAGCCAGCTCATTTGGCTGGGAGCGCATCGTAGGCAGAGATGGATTATTCTTTGGAATCGACAGCTTCGGCGCCTCAGCTCCAGCTAAAGATTTATACGCATTATACGGACTGACACCGGAGGCAATAGGGGTCAAAATAAAGGAGCGACTACAGTGAACATAGCCATTAACGGACTTGGAAGAATTGGCAGGCTGGCGCTCAGGGCGTCAATTGCGCCTTCATTGCCAGAAGCGATTAGCAAAGAAGCCACTAAGTCAAACAATATCAATAATAATGATGTAAATATAACCCATATCAACTCGCCAAGCAACATCAACGACCTTGCTCACCTGATCAAATATGACTCCATACACGGCACATTCCATGAAGAATGCCGCGTAGAAGGCGAGCATCTAATAATCGCTGGCCATAAGATCAAGGTTACCCATGAAAAAGATCCAGCAAAATTAGCTTGGCAAGATATAGATATAGTTCTTGAATGCTCTGGTAAATTCGCTAAGCGCGACCTGGCAGCTGCCCATATCAAAGCAGGTGCGCGCAAAGTCATAGTCTCAAGCCCTTGCTTCAATGCCGATAAAACCATCGTTCTTGGCGTAAACCATAATGATCTAACCTCAAAAGATGAGGTCATCTCAATAGGCTCATGCACAACCAACGCGCTCGCTCCAATAGTCAAAGTCATAAACGATAATTTCGGTATCGAATCTGGCTACGCAACAACTGTCCACGCCTATACGAACGACCAAAACCTAACAGACGGCAGCCACAAAGATATGCGCCGAGCGCGCGCGGCCTCTATGTCTATGATACCAACTAAAACAGGCGCGGCGGAAAGCTTAAAGCTCGTTATACCAGAGCTTGCTGGCAGGATTTCTGGCTCAGCAATCAGAGTGCCAACCAGCAATGTGTCGCTGATCGACTTTTCCTTCAACTCCTTGGGAGACCTTAATGAGCTTGATATAGAAGCAGTAATGCGCGAGGCGGCGGATGGTTATTTAAAAGGAATTCTTGGTATAGCCGAAGCAGAACTAGTTTCCGTAGACTACAATCATTCAAGCCAGAGCTCGATCTTCGATCCATTTGAAACCAGAGTAGTTGGCAAGAGATTCGGTCGTATTCTAAGTTGGTACGACAATGAATGGGCATTTGCTCAGAGGATGCTGGATGTAGCTGGGATATTTGGATTTTTAATTAAATAATACTCCCATCCCATAATTTCTTTAAAAACTCCTCTACTGGTAAAAGCTCGATTACCACGCCGCTAACCTCCATTCTACGTGCCCGCGGCGTAGTGCAAACAACATAACACTTTTTTGTGCCATGCTCTTTAGCAAACTCGACAAGTCCACGGAGTTCAGTCGCCCTTGGATCGCTGCTTATCTTAACCTCAACTGCAACAAAAGCATCACCCAAAACAAAATCAACCTCAAGGCCAGACTTAGTGCGCCAATAGGTTATATCAAAATCAAGATCTTTTATCCCTTTATAGGCAGTAAGTTCATGCATGATATAACTCTCTAGAGCTTTACCAGCCTCAGCTCCACGAAGCTCAGCAATCGACCTTTTAGCAACGACTCCAGAAAGCCCAACATCAAATAGATAAAATTTAGGAGCCGAACTTATAACGCGTCTCCTTTGGTTTTTGTGGTAAGGCAGAAGATAATAGCCAATTAATGTGTCAACCAATATCTGATGGTATTCCTTTGCAGTTTTAACATCTACGCCGCACTCCCTAGCTATATTAGTATAGTTCACGATCCCTCCGTCGCTAAAAGCTAAGCTATCAACAAATCGAGCAAAAGCAGGCAAGTTACGTACACAGCCCTCAATC
>Ga0214921_10006698_pt1 | contig 15616 bp, 11 predicted proteins | sample LL1505_MetaG_FD_177992 | JGI IMG/M metagenome (GOLD analysis project Ga0214921, IMG submission 177992) | Freshwater microbial communities from Lake Lanier, Atlanta, Georgia, United States - LL-1505 | ecosystem: Environmental > Aquatic > Freshwater > Lake | place: USA: Georgia | collected...
AAGTGCGTTAAACTTGCAAGGGCTGCGTTAGACAAAAAATTACCAGATGATGTAGAGGATGCAATTTTCGGTGATACTAAAGGCAATCCCTCACACAGTTATATGTCTTCTGATGAGATTGATGCTGCAGAAAATCGTTCGCCTGAAGGCTTAAAAAAACTAAGAAAGCATTGGTATTTAGAGCGCGATTCTTCGCTACCAAAGGAAGCAAAAAGAATTTTTGAAAAAAAACATGGTGAGCTTTTTTGTGAGGTGTGTGGGATTCGTCCAGTCGCCACTTACGGTTATCCTCTGGTAGATGCTCATCATAAATTACCTCTTAGTAAATATTCTGAAACTGGAAAAATAAATACAGCACCTTCAGACTTTTCAATACTTTGTCCTAACTGTCACCGAGCTGTCCATAAGCAGGAAGATTGCGATATCGATGCTGTAAGAGAATCGTTACCAAGTGGGGGTATCGTATTTAGAAAAAAGACATAAAAAAATTTACTAATATGAAATCAAATAATGTAAAAGCTATGTTTTTAGCATATTTGGCTTCCAGATTTGATTATAAATTTCTTCCTGATTTAGGCTGCAATACTTTTACGAAATTTAGTAGTTATATTGCTAAACAAGTTGGTGTTAATAAAAACTCTGTCAAAAACTGGCGTGATGAATTCGACGGATTAAATCCAGAACCTACAAGGCTGAGAAAGGGTCGAACAAGAGATAGATTGAGGCCGACTCGTGTTTATATGAAGATGCAATTTGATTCTTGTTCATATGAACAGTTATACCCATTGGCTAAAAGCGTACTTGGCCAATCTAACGAAATCAGCACGGCATTTATTAATGAATTATTTGAGTGGGCAAACACAGGAAATAACCACGATACACAAGTGGTTATTGAAGCTATCGAGACTGGATTGCTGTCATTTTCTGAGTCTCAGGATATAAAGGCAATTGAAGGTGGTCGAAGACTGGTGACACATCTGAGAATTGAACGTAAACAAGGAATAGCTAAGGAGGCTGTTCTTCGGCACGTGCGCGATTCAGGACCAGTATGCACGTTATGTGTATTAGATTTTTCACGCCGATATAATTTAGGTATGGGTGATCACTGTCTAGAAGCTCATCATAAAATGCCTTTGTCTATTAGGCCTGCTGAATCAGAGACAAACTTGGAGGACTTTATGATTGTTTGTCCTTCATGCCATCGTGTTATTCATAAGAAACGTGCATTCGATATTGATTCCTTAGGTATGCTACTCAAAAGGTCTCAATAACTTTGTGAACTAAACAGCCAAAAAGCTATTTTTGTTTGTAAGTAAAATTCGAACTCACCTTTAAGTGAAATTCTTTGGGGTCGTACCAGTAACAACCCACACAACCGTCAAAATTTCCAGAGTGTTCAGCCTTTCCTTGAAGCCAAGATACTGCAAAGCCAAGATTTTTGGCATCGAATCGTTTACCTGTCTGCTCGCAACGTTTACAATGTTCGCGCTTAATCGTGTTTACGTTCTTATGTAATGGTTGAAAATCATTTGGGCTTTGAGTCGACACTTCGTTCACCTCTGGATTATTATAGCGCCCATTTTTATGATCGCACTCAATACGTCCATTTGACCCATCAGCATCAACTCCCGTAACTACACAAGATTGTGATATGATTTCTTTATGAATATCTTCACGTATACGCCTATTTAAGTGTTTTGCGGAATTAAAACCATTAAGTCTGTAGGCTGTGATTGGACCTTTTGATGGAAACCTTTCTAAATTATATGTCTGTGCTAAAGGAGAATCGTAGCGTCCCCAATCCCACCCGTTCGCGTGATCCAGTTCTGGATAGGCTTTAATCATCTCTTTTTTTGTAACAACTCGTGATATGCCTGTTGCAGGATCTGGCTTAAATACAGCCAAAGCCATATCTGTTTTAGACATCTTACGTTTTTTCCCCATAGGTACTTATACCTATACACCCTATAATATTAGTCAAAACACTTTAGGCATGAAAATTGTTGAATGTGGCTAATGTGATAGTACAGATAGTGTATGACTTTAAAAGCTGTAGAGCATATATCGATTGTCGAAGCGTCAAAAAAGCTAGGTGTATCTATTAAATTAGTACGTCGATACATCGCTGGTGGGCAATTAAAGGCTAATCGTATTAAAGGACTTTGGCGCATAGATAACTCCTCAGTTGAAAAATTACGTGCTAACCCTGAAACTGTACCCGAAGGCTATGTTAGAGATTTGTTTGGAGAAGTTATTAAGGTTAATGAAAAGAAAGACGCTAAATTAAAGAAAGCCCCCGATATAGTTAATTGGGTAGATATTTCCGATCTTTGGAAAAAACCTGGAAAAACTAAATACACATTTGTTGATTTGTTTTCGGGTGCTGGTGGTATCTCTAAAGGTTTTGAACTTGCTGGTTTTGAAGGTGTGTGTGGTTTAGATTGGTTTCCAGAAGCCGGAAAAACATACCGCCGCAATTTTCATCACTCCTTTGTTGAAGGAGACATTTGTTTACCCGAAAAGAAGGCCGAGTTTTATGGCCAAGTTAAAAAAGGATTAGCCGGTCGTAAACTTACAGTCGTTGCCGGTGGCTTTCCCTGCCAAGGCTTCAGTATGGCTGGTAATCGTATAGTTTATGATCCGAGAAATTCACTTTATCGTGAACTACTTGAAATCGTAAAGCACCTTAAACCCGAATTTGTTGTTTGCGAGAATGTCGTTGGTTTACGTACGATGCTTAATGGTGGCGTAGAACAGATGATAATTGAAGATTTTAAGAAGGCTGGATATGATATGAATGTAACTACACTCTGCGCCGCTGATTACGAAGTTCCTCAGAAGCGCCATAGGGTTATCTTTATCGGCAATAGAATTGGTGCAAAGAATCTTCACCCAAAACCGTTACTCGAGGAGGGTAACTATGTAACAACTGGTGAAGCTATTAAGGATTTAATGAAGCGAAAGCCAGATCCTGAATTCAATCACGTGCCGACTGAGCATAGGCCAGATATGGCTAAAAGAATGCTGGTTTTGCCCGAAGGTAAGAGTTTATATAAAGGCTACTCCGATGCTTGGAAAAAATGTCCCTGGAATGAGCCCTCTTGTACGATAAAAGAAAACCACGGAGGGGTTAATATTCACCCTAAATTACCACGCGTACTTACTGCTCGCGAAATGGCACGATTACAGTCATTTCCGGATGACTTCATTTTTGAAGGACCGAAAAACAAGCAACTGGTTCAACTCGGCAATGCCGTTCCCCCATTACTTTCTAAAGCTATTGGGCTGGGTATACGTAAAGCTAAGGGTTGAATCATAAAAGCAATAGGGTATGTCGACCAATCACGTCTACCATCCTATTTCCATCAACAGGAAAACCAACGCCGAATACCGCAAAAGAGGCGGCCTCGGCTGAGGGTAGGTGTTATTAGATAATTTTATATAATTGGGCATTAAGAATTTGCCCAAATGTTAGAAATGCCGTTCATATTCAAAATATGATTAAAACAGACGGCCCTATTTATAACAAGTATGCGAACAATCGTGCAGATCCGCCGTACGATGATTTAATGCGCTCTCGCGTAGAGGAAACTGTCAAAAAATTAATTGATAAAAAGCCGAGTACTGCTCACCCCGGTATGCTCTTGGGGAAGATTCAGTCTGGTAAGACGCGCACGTTCTTGGGTGTTATAGCTTTGGCATTCGAAAATGGATATGATATTGCGATTGTGCTCACCAAAAACAGCAAACCTCTGGCTGCACAGACATTATCCAGAATAATTTCAGATTTATATGAAGAGGATGTTGTTCAAGCTTTTGATATCATGAGTGTACCGCCACTGCAGAGAGCAGATTTGGATATGAAAAATATTTTTGTATCCAAGAAAGAGGATGATAACATTGAGCGACTTAACGATCTCTTTGACAATATTTGTCCTGAATTAAAAAATAGACGTGTTCTTATCGTCGATGACGAAGCAGATTATGGAAGCGTTGGATTTAGGAAAGTTGGTTCGGATTACGTTAGTTTAACGATCCCGAAACAATTAGATGATTTTAGGACAATTGTCCCCGAGAGTTCTTACCTGCAAGTTACAGCGACACCGAATGCACTGTATCTACAACCAGAAGAGCAGGTTCACCTAGAAGGTAGAGTATTTAAGCCATTAAGGCCATCCTTTACTACTATCGTACCTACATCTTCGGCGTATATTGGAACCGACTATTTCTTCGAAAATTGCGACGATCCTCAGCACCCATCGCACTACTGCTTAAAGCACATATCTGATAATGAACTAAAAGCTTTGAGTAGAAATGACGGTAGAAGGTTAAGTTTATCCGAGGTTTTAACTAGTGAGAACTGTGCCGCATTGCGAAACAGTCTTTTAGGTTTTATTGTTGGAGCAACCATACGAAGAATCAGCCAAGAAAAAAATAATCAGAAAAAAGAAAAATACTGTTTTTTAGTACACACTCAAACAGCTAAACCGTCTCATGATTGGCAGGAACTAGTTGTTAATGAAATTTTAAAGCAACTTAACGATCTCGCACAAAATAATTCTCAACTTCCCGAGAATTTAATTAAAATAGCATATAATGACATCAAAACTATATGTGACGTATCTGGAAAGCAGATACCCGATGTCGATGTTGTCGTTCGCCAAGCAATTAACGATATCAGATTGGGTTATATTTCTGCTGTAAAAGTTAACTCAGATAGTGATGTCCAAAATTTATTAGATTCAAAAACTGGTGAACTTAGAAGAGGTAACTTTATGAATATTTTTATAGGTGGTCAGGTGTTGGATCGTGGTCTGACAATCAAATCTTTAATTGGTTTTTATTATGGCAGGAGTCCTAAATCTTACCAACAGGACACCGTGCTACAACATATGAGGCTCTTCGGTTACAGGCCTATTGATGATCTTTGCGTTACGTGTCTCTATACTGGAGCTGAAACACGTCAGGCGCTAATCAATATACATAATTTAGATGCAGCGCTACGCGAGGGTATTGAAAAGAATCCTGACGCACCTGTTGTGTATGTAGAATATGATCCAACAGGAATAATAAAGCCATGTAATCCCTCAAGACTAATTATGTCTGAGACTTCTACCTTTCGTCCCCATACTAGGCATTTACCCGTTGGGTTTAATACGGCAGGTGTTCAAGTTGTAAGAGAAGCGTTAGGTAGTATTGCTGCCAGATTATCTAAACTTAAAAACGGGTTCGAAGATGTAAAAGAACCTTTCCAGATTAGCATGGATGATGCCGTCCAAATCTTGTGCGAAATTGAATCAACACTAGAATTTGAGGATGACGCCGACTTATTCAAAATTGATTCTGCGATACATGCTATTCAGATGATGTGCGAAGAACATAAGCCAGAAGACAAGAAGGTTTGGATTTATCCAGTGGGCTTTGCAGGAAAAATACGTGACCAGAATCGTAAGAAAAAGGACGGAACATATTCAGATGCACCAGATACTGGTAGTTCAGATACTAGAATAATGAGGGAGTTTGCATTAAATCATCCCGGTTTAATTCTTGTTAAGATGAAAGGTGATCGTAACGGAGATATTGGCTGGAAAGGGCAGGAGTTCATTTGGCCGGTCCTAGTTGCCCCAAAGAATTCAAGAACAGTTATTTTTGCACACAAAACTCAAAGAGCCATCCAGTCATGAGCCCATGTTAATTAAGCCTTATTTTAAATTATACAAGTTAGTGGTTGGACATCATCTTATTACTATAATCCTATAAGATTTATACGAATTAGTTGATCTGAGATAATTATCTGATCTAATCTCCAAATGCCCAAAAAATCTTCGGAGTCTATAGATATCACGCCAGACCCCTCTTTGATGGAGGATATTGGCTCGGCATCGTACACACTGTATCAAGCAATTAACGAATTACTTGCAAATACTTTTGATGCACGCTGCAGAACTAATAATGATGAGCCTCTTCCTTTGCATGTTGATGTCGATATTGCTCCAGGGAAGTCAGTTGTGATTTCTGATACAGCATGCGGTATGGATAAGAAAACTCTCACTAAAGCATTAACTCTTGGTTATAAAATGGACAGGATGAGGGAAAAAGATGAACTACGTTCTAGAAAAGGTATGTATGGTCTAGGGATGAAAACGGCGGCAGCTAGTCTCGGACAGAAGTGGGAAATTTGGACTCGTAGTATAAAAGATAATAATGACTACTACGCTTGTTTTGACTTAGAAGAATTTAAACAACGTTGGAAAAATTCGGCTTCCGAACTCTGGAAAATTCAGTTAGAAACTTTAGATCGCAATAATTTATCCCCGTTAGGTGACAGAAGATCAGGAACTGTAATTAAAATAACAGGTATGCGCGACGCTAGTCCTGATATTGTGGTTCTTGAGGAGCATATCGGTGCCGCATATCGGGTCGAAATAAGAAAATTTGATGACAAAATTTATATTAATAAACAGTTAGTTGCAGTGTCCGACCCATCTATAGTTGATGGAACTAGAAAAGAGATAGACTTTGAATTAATTGTTGGTGAAAAAACCCATAGGGTAGTTGGTTGGTGGGGTCGTCTTCCAACATATAATAATACCGGAAAATACGGTTTTGATCTATATCGAGAAGGACAATTGATCCAAACTAATCTTAAGGAACCATTTTTTAAGCCACACAATACTTTATCCAATTTTTATGCGTCCTTAGAGCTTCCATTTATTAAAGCTAATTACCATAAAAAGGGTTTTGATCATACATCAACGGAATGGAAGGCTTTAGAGAAAAAAATGTTAAGAGATATAATGCCCGAAATTCTTAAAGCAGTCAGACAATGGAAGGCAAAAGATTTGAGCGGAAGTCAACAAGGTGGCGGTGCTAAAGCTGGCGGTCAAATCGCAGTTGGCACAGCGCCACATAGTCCTAGCAGTCCACCCGTTATTCCCAAAGAACCAGGTAAACACGATGAAGAAATAATTGCGCCGCCTGAAAAGCCTGAATCACATGAACCTGTTCAGCCCGTATCCGGGGCTTTAGACTGGAGATGTATTGAATTCGCAGGTATTAAACCCTTTAAGCTTACTTTTGAATTAATTCCAATGAATTCAGAAATTGTACCTTGGGCATATATTGAGCCCACTGAGGACCAAACTCTCCTTGTCAAAATAAACGTCGATTCAACACTTTATAAAAAATCTAAAGATTCTACCATATTTGCAATCTTCGCCGTTGCTGATTGTGTATGTCAGTACTTACAGGACAAATGTAGGCATGACTCCAAGCTTGTCCGTAAGTTACGTGATCAGTGGCTCAGCCGAGCAGCAAGTTCAAGTTTTTCTGACATCGTTGAAAACTCTTTAATACGTTAATATATGAAAATAAATTACGATAATTTTTCTGAATATATCTTAGGTGTTGTTGAAGATTTTAGAAAATCTGAATTATCACTTGATCAATATTGCAGCCTAAATGCAGAAAGTGATTTTGCTATCTTGGATTCTTGCTTACATTTGTCACAACTTTCATCAGAAAGAATAAATCAAATTGGTGCCGCAAAAGCACCGCCATCTTCTTGGTATATATTTGTTCAAGTTTCAGATGCCGGTGACGAAATTTTTAAACAAGCATTGGATATTACTGCTAAATATGACCCAAACACATCTAAAGAACCTTTGTTGGTCAAACTTAGGGCAATCTTAGATAAAAATGTAAGTGAATATCCTTTAGCCAAAGATCTTAAAGTCGCGGGTCCCGTTGGGTTACATTTTAGTGCATTAGATCAAAAAGAGTCTCTAGTTTTTAAGAACATGGCCGGATACTTATCCAAGAACGGACATCTTACTCCAAAACAGGTAAACTGGATAAAAAGCTTAATTACAAAAATTAAATCTAAAAAGATTAGCGGTAGAACTATTATTGAGAAAGAAGCGCTACTTAGATTATTTGACTGGGCTAGATAGAATGTCCTTACGAGACATAAAATTGGAACTTGGATATCGAGGCGGCAATCTCGGTGAAAGGGTAATTATCCCTTGTATGTCTCAGTCAAAATCCGTGGACGCAGTTTCAGCTTACTTTACCCTGGGTGGACTTAAATCTGTAGCAATTGGATTAGACACGCTTTATGAATCAGGCGGAACCTTCCGAATTGTTATGTCGATTCAGGACGCTAAACGAAGTGACTTTGTTCGTGTTCTTAAAACAGAAGATCAGTTGAAAGAATGTATTTTATCTATTTCACAACAAATCAAGGAAGATGCTCTGAAGGTCAGTGAAGCACTCGAACGCAAAAGTTTGGCAACACTTGGATGGATGATGAAATCCGGACTCTTGAAAATAAAAGTCGCTGCAATTAAGTCTATTGACGGCATTGAATCAACATCATCGATGTTTCATGAAAAAGGTTATATCTTTAGAGACTCAGATAATAATGGTGTAGCAGCTGATGGTAGTATGAACTTTACTGAAAATGGTATGGGTTGGAATAGTGAGAACTTGCGCGTATTTAAAACATGGCATTCTCCCGACTATTACAATTTAAGTGTCGAATATTTTGAAACTGTATGGTGTGGACGAGACGATAGACTTATCGTCAGGGATATTGATAAAAATATTGTCGAAGAGATAGCAGAAGTACTCATAAATCTTTACGTTAATAACAGACTTAACCCAATTCCTAGTATAGTTGCGCTACTCCGTGGGTCGCCTGAGTTTGCCAGATTTAATACAACACAAGTAGCTTTATTTCCACACCAAGAAAGAGCACTTTGCAATGCAATGTCCAGGTCTCCGGTTCGTGTAATATTTTCAGATGATGTTGGACTAGGTAAAACTATTGAAGCAGGCGCAGCACTTCATTATGGCTTAAAGTTTTTAGGCTGGAAAAAAGTTATAATATTAGTTCCAGCAGGCTTAGTGGTACAATGGATTGGTGAATTAAAAGATAAAATTGGTATTAATGCCCAAAGATTAGATAATGAAACTTCTACATTTAAAGATTCTACTGAAATGGAATCGCAGCTAGCGGATGAACCATGGGAATCTGGTGTGTTCATTGTATCTGCTCAGTTAGTATCTAGGAGCAAAAAATATTCAGATATTTTCGAACGTGAGGTAATTTCTGCAGACTGTCTGATGCTTGATGAGGCCCACTCAGCTCGTAGGAAGGTAGATAATGCTGGAGGGATGGAGGAGACTTTAATTTACACTATGTTAGCTAAATTTGCTCACAAAGTTCCTAACCTGATGCTACTTACTGCAACACCTATGCAGTCACAACATGAGGAGCTTGTTGGGTTGTTAGAACAAATCGGCTTACCTGATCAGTGGAAGAGGCCAGACTTTTTTAAGGACTATCATGAATTGCTTAGAAAGAACGAATTTGACCCTAATGATGCAACGATTCTTGATGCTGGTTTGCGTGCGACAAAGATAGTCAATTCGTCTATTGCTAGTATAAACTCTTACGAACTTTGCTCAACCCCAGCTGACTTTAAACATGCAGTTATTACATCAGCAATTACACCATTAATAGTAATTCGCAATACGCGTAATGCACTCAAGAAAATAGGCTATAATTTTCCAGATCGCATTGTGTTGCCAAGTGGTATTGAGATGTCACCGGATGCCAAATCTGCATATGATTTGATTGAGTATTACTTGGACAACTATTTTGGTATGACTGAGAAGGTTTTATTTTATGGAGAAAACGCTATGGGTTTTCTTTATGCGACATATTTTCAGCGTATCGTTTCATCATTTAATTCCGCCTACTCAACTTTATCTAGACGGCGCAACAAACTTAAGAATTGGTTAGATAATAATTTTAATAATATTGGTGGTGAAGACGAAGAAAGCGAGGATGATGATTCCAGCTCCTTTAAGAGGCGTATACTGTCAGAAAATGATAAAAAAATTGCAGGTATAAAATGTAGACAGGAGTTGAGTTCTCTTGATAACATTATCACAGCTTTAGCACAATTTTCTGGCAAAAATGCCTATGCAGATCCTAAGCTAGCTAAGCTTGATGAGATTGTAGTAAAATTATTAGAGTCCGATGACGCTTTCCTAATTTTTTCAAAATATACGGATACAACATCAGCAGTTGTTGAATTATTAAATCCTAGGTTTATAAAACAAAACACACAATTTGCTTATTATTCTGGTTCCGAATGTTGGATTAGCGTCAACGGAGTTAAATCTGTATCGAATAAGTACCAGATAGTTACTTTATTAAAAACCGGACAATTGAAAGCGATTATTTGTACAGACGCTGCCTCTGAGGGCTTAAACTTACAAACAGCGTGTCACCTTATTAATGTTGATGTGCCATGGAATCCAGCTCGTCTTGAGCAAAGATTTGGTCGGATCGATCGACTTGGTCAGAAAGCCACTCAAGTTATATTCTATAACCTCTGGTACCCTGGCTCAATTGAAGAACGAATGTATAGTGCTATTCTCACTAGAGGTGCTGCTATTGGTTTTGCGATTGGCGTTATGTCGGAAACCGTCGGTAGATCTATTCGCACACAACTTGTCGGAAACACACCAGCTGCTAGTATTGATATTGAGAACTCCTTAGAACAAATTCGCAATCTTCAGGATCGATTAAATCTAGAATCTATTGAGCGCACCTTTTCAGGAAGGCTTGAAACCGATACTCTGGCAGAATCATTTCGTAAGTTATTACTAAAACTCTCTAAGTATTTATCGCCAGGTACACTTTCTGGCTCTTCTAACTTTGTTTCTGATCTGAGTGACAGCAGGGGTGATGGCGTTACTGTTTATTCGTTTCCGTTCGAATCGTTACCTCTCTCGCCTGCTGACCGTAATACAGCTGAGCTGTTTTTAGTAGAAAGAAATAACTTACCAATATGCCTTATGCTTAGTACTACAAATCACTCATATCTATTAGGAGTTATGGACACGATGAACTGTTTGTTGTCTATAGTTACTGGTTCGCCATTTACCACTAGTCTGAGTCCTGATTTTGAAGGAAAGTTGGTTGATACTATCGATATCGAGCGCATACTTAATAAACGTTTTCCTGGTCGAGTGGATGCCACAGCCTTAGATTTTAGTCGTTTTATAAATTGTAATAATACGAACATAAATCTTAAGTCATTTAAGCCTTCTTGTCGTTTTATTGGACATGTAAAAGTTGAAGACTAATGTATAGTGCACAAAAATGGATTAGTGTAATGAGTAGGTTGAATTTGTCTCGTTCGAACGGGCCGAAGGGAATGGCCCCGAATAAGCCGTTATTATTACTTTCGATTATTGACTTGTTTGAGGCGGGGAAGGTGGGGGTAAGTGGACTGGTTGTAAAAGACGCTGAGTTGGTTTTGCGTTTTAGATCGTATTCGCCGATCTGCGTTAAGCGTCGGGGTAATAAAATCGATTTGGATTTACCATTTCGACATTTGGCATCCGATGGCATTTACAAACCGGTTGGAAAAGATGAATGCGAGGTGGTCTTGAATCCTGAACTCCTGGCTTTGTTGAGCGACCCAGCTTTCCGTCTTAAAGTTCGTAGGATTTTAGTATCTACTTATTTTCCAGCCAATGAGCAGGTTGGTCTTTGTGCTGCGTTGGGGATATCGACTTTAAGGCCTCAGGAGGTCGCGGAGATACGAGAAGATGCAGAAGAGTATAGGACTCAGGTGAAGAGAGGGCGTGATGCTCGTTTTGCCGTCGAAGTAATATCAGGCTACTATTTTACCTGTGCCCTGACCGGCTACAGGCTTAATTCTGACTGTGGGTTCAATCTCTTAGAGGCGGCACACATTCAGGCGCATTCTAAACGCGGTCCTGACGTGCCTGAGAATGGATTGGCGCTCACGCCTACGGCCCACGAGATGTTTGATGCGGGGTTATGGACGGTGAGTGATGACTTTAAGGTAATTGTATCCGAGAAACGATTTAAAGAAGCTATTTTACCTGGTGGTAATCATTTTAAGTTGGACCAACTAAATGGTCGTAAGTTGTGTTTTGATCCGAGGGCAAAACTAAGACCAGGACGGGAGTACTTGGAGTGGAACAGGGCGCGTTTAGAGAAATAAATTTGATTAGAATTATCAAACTTGACCGATTTTCCATAATTGCAATTTATTTAACCTGTAAATGAACACTGTCTCTATATTAATTATTACGTTGGTCTTGTTAGGATGTTCTACGGCGTATCAGTCAGACGGATTTACTGGGGGCTATATTGAAACACGACTCGCACCAGATATTTATGAGGTAACATTTAACGGTAATGGTTATACTTCTGCACGACAAACAAAGGATTTCGCGATGCTTCGCGCAGCCGAGCTTTGCCAAAAAAACGGTTATAAATATTTTGTAGTAATCGGGAGAGAAAACTCGGTATCAAAACAAACATATCAAACAGCTGGGCAGACTTACACAACTTATCCTGCTCATGTTAATGGCACCTACTATGGGAGTTCTATTAATGTTCCTGGACAAACATATGAATTTGAAAAACCATCATCTGATATGACAATAAAGATGCTGAAAGATAAGCCAGTGAATGTTGACGTTTTTTTCGATGCAGCATATATTATAAGTTCACTTAAATCTCAGTATAATATTGAATGATTAAATTATTCTAATTTTAGTAAAATCGTTATATAATCTTGCGATATTCTTTAGGGCTAAAATTTCTTAATAACGATAACGATTTCGGAGGAAGAAAAGGTTGGTTTTTCTCTAAGCTATAGATTGTAGTTATGGAGATAAGGGTAGAAAATACAGGTCTCGCTGTGTCGCCATCTACCCAGTCTGATTCAGGGCAAAAGTTCGCAAGGTAACACTGGGACAAGGTTGTTAAGACTGAAGAACGAGTTCTTTGCGGCGGGGGAAGTAGCCGGTGAGGCGGTTGCGCATGAGTTCGTTGCTGAGGATGCCGTCGCATTTGGTCATACCTAGGGCCATGCCCATAAGATCGGGGAGGCGGATAAATTGAGTGGGCACGTGGGCAAGGTGACACGGTGACAAGGGGAGATACAAAGATGCGAAGACGCGACGCAGTCGCGCCCCTACCCAAGACAGGGATACTTTCAAAAAGTCGGGTCCGACCCCTTGACAGAAACTCAAGCGTGGTCGTAAACCACGAGGTGACATGTGGGCAAGGTGACACATGTTCAGGGGACGAGTTAGCACGTTGGCAAGTTGGCGAGGGGAGACAAGTTTAGGGGGCGAGTTAGCACGTTGGCACGTTGGCTAGGGGAGATGCAAAGATACGAGGACGCAACGCAGTCGCGCCCCTACCAACTAATTCAGGGGGCGAGTTAGCAAGTTAGCAAGGTGACATGGGGACATGGTGACAAGGGGAGATACAAAGATACAAGGACGGCACGCAGTGCCGCTCCAACCTAGTAATGATACCTAGCTTGCAGAATGTAGAGGGTGTTTGATTCTACCCGATAAACAAGGCGGTGTTCGAGTGTGATACGTCGCGACCACCAACCGGAAAGACTTCCCTTAAGGGGCTCGGGCTTACCGATACCTGAGTGGGGTGACTTTTTAATAGAGGCAATGAGCGTGTGGATTCTCTTAACCACAGCGGGCTGATTACGCTGCCAGAAAATGAGGTCTTCTTCTGCGCTACTGGACCATTTTATTTCCACGCTTTGCTTTTCTTGAATTTTCCAGAAGTGAATTCGTTAATCCCTTTGGCGAGTCGTTTGGCATTCGCGGGCGATGAAAGTAAGTGCATCGTTTCGACCATCATTGAGTACTCTTCGGCGTCGACGAGGACGACGGCAGCGGAGCCGTTTCGGGTAATCGTTACAGGTTCGCGATCTGCGCTGGCTGACTCCATGAGTGAGGCCAGTTGATTGCGGGCATCGGTGTAAGAAATCGTTTTCATCGTGCCATTTTGAGTGATGTACAGAATTCTGTCAATAGCACGAGCAGAGCTCGTGAGGGGACACGGTGACATGGTGACACGGTGACAAGGGGAATAAATTTCGGCGGACATCATTACATTCTATACGATAGAGCTGTAGTAATGAAATAGGCTGTTTAGCCTAGGTAATACGCAGGATCAGCTGCCTCAACCAACTCATTGAGGGGACAAGTGGGCAAGGTGACACGTTGGCAAGGGGAGACAAGTTCAGGGGGCGAGTTAGCAAGTTGGCAAGGTGACAAGGGACGCGTGTGAAACACGCGAGGGGACACGGGGACATGGGGACACGGTGACAAGGGGAGATACAAAGATATAAGGACGGCAAGCAGTGCCGCCCCTAGCTGAGGCATGAATTAAAAGCCTCAGAGTTAAAAGTTCGGTATTAGTATAAATGACTGAACAATTTTTGCTTATGATTTACGCCAAAAAGAAACCTCGGCTCCTATCTGCTGCAAGCAACAGAGGAAGGACTTCCGAGGTGTACTTAATTTTTGTAAGTAAAAAATATTTTTTAGGCAAGTATGAATGAGCTGTATTATAAAAGAATAATCTCTGACTTGGGTAGTGAGCGTTTGGAGCCTTATGGGAGAGACGGTGCTAGCGATTCTTTGATTATGGCCAGATATTTATGGAATATAGCTACTTGTGAGAGTTTGTATTCATCAATTCATCTAGCCGAAATATCATTAAGGAACTCAATTCATAAGCAATTGATAGAATTTACTCAAAAGCCAGATTGGTATGAATCTACGAACCTTGTTTCTGAGTGGCAATGGGAGGAGATAAACTATGCAAAATTACAAATAATTAAAAAACGTAAAGTTGTTACGCCTGGGGGAATGATTGCGGAATTGAGATTTGGTTTTTGGACTGGTTTCTTTAACAAATTTCATGCGAAAAGCGGAATAGGTCATAAATTAGCAGCCTCTGTTTTTCCGTATGCACCTCGTATTGAAAAAGACATGAGAAAAATAGATTATCGTTGGACTAGAATTAGAGAGTTGCGGAATAGGGTATTCCACCATGAACGTATTATTCATTGGAATGATCTAGATCTGCAGTATATGATTTTACTGGAGTCTATAAATTGGATTAGCCCGGATTTGTGCCTTATAAACGGGAAGATAAATCGTTTTAACGAAATTAGGCAAAGTGGGGTAGGTCCTTGGATTAAGTTATTAAGTGAGATTGGGGATGGGTGAACAAATTGAGGGGACAAGGTGAGCGCGAGCACAGCTCGCGAGGGGATATGCTGGCAAGTGGGCACGTTGGCAAGGGGTTGTGTTAGGACGCGATGCAATCGCGCCCCTACCAACTAATTCAGGGGGCGAGTTAGCAAGTTGGCACGTTGGCAAGGGGAGACAAGTTTAGGGGGCGAGTTGGCAAGTTGGCACGTGGGCATGGGAAGAGGTGATATATTGAAGAGGCTTGTAAGGGCGGGGGATTGGCTTAGATTATTAAATATTCCTATGAGAAATCTATCCTTGGTATTGTTTGCGGGTCTTTTGGTTGGTTGCACGGCGGCCCTTGAGGTGGGCGACAAAATCGAGCGTGCGGTGACGCCTCCTGATGCGATTAATTATTACACGACCCAGGCTGATGGTTCATTTAAGTCAGTGATCAACGATAGCCGTATTGCTCGTAAAGTTGAAGTGACTGCGATGCGTAAATCTAAATCGAATAATGGATTCAATCAGTTCCAATTCGATT
>Ga0214921_10006700_pt1 | contig 15615 bp, 12 predicted proteins | sample LL1505_MetaG_FD_177992 | JGI IMG/M metagenome (GOLD analysis project Ga0214921, IMG submission 177992) | Freshwater microbial communities from Lake Lanier, Atlanta, Georgia, United States - LL-1505 | ecosystem: Environmental > Aquatic > Freshwater > Lake | place: USA: Georgia | collected...
TGTTGAAGGCCGTGTGCGCATGGTGGCCCCCACCATCAACGCGCAAACCCGCAATGGCTTGGTGTATGTGGATTTGCTCCCCAGTACTGGTTCGGGCGCCATGCCCGTGCGCGCGGGCAGCTTTGCCCGTGGCACTTTTGAGGTGGGCAGCAGCGCTGCGCTGACGCTGCCGCAAGCCGCCGTGGTCATGCGCGATGGTTTTGCATGGGTGTTTGTGCTGGGCAGCGACCAGCGCGTGCGGCAAACCAAAGTGGCCACAGGCCGCCGCAACGGCGACCAAGTGGAGGTGAGCAAAGGCTTGGCCCCCACCGAACCCGTGGTGGTGCAGGGCGCTGGCTTTTTGCAAGACGGTGACTTGGTGAAAGTCAGCCCATGAACGTCTCCGCCTGGTCCATCCGCAACCCCATTCCGGCAGCCATGTTGTTTGTGCTGCTGACGCTGGCAGGGTTTTTGTCGTTCTCGTCCATGAAGGTGCAGAACTTTCCGGACCTGGATTTACCCACCATCATCGTCTCTGCCCAATTGCCCGGGGCCACACCCGCGCTGCTGGAAACCGAGGTGGCCCGCAAAATCGAAAACGCCATTGCGCCGCTGCAGGGTTTAAAAAACATCACCACCAAGGTGCAAGACGGCAGCGTGTCGGTCACGGCTGAATTCCGCCTTGAAAAGGCTGTGCAAGAGGCGGTGGACGATGTGCGGTCTGCCGTGGCCAGCATTCGCAGCGACATTCCGGCTGATGTGCGCGACCCCGTCGTCAAAAAACTCGACCTGGCGGGCCAGCCCGTGCTGGCCTACACCGTGCGCGCTGAGGGCATGGACGAAGAGGCCCTGAGCTGGTTGGTGGACAACACCTTGTCTAAACGGCTGTTGTCCATAAAAGGCGTGGGTGCGGTGAACCGCGTGGGCGGTGTGGACCGCCAGGTTCAGGTGCTGCTGGATCCACAAAAGCTCCAAGCCTTGGGAGCTACTGCGGCGGGTATTTCGCGCCAGCTCAAGTTGGTGCAGCAAGAGGCCTCGGGCGGCCGCACCGACATGGCCAGCACCGAGCAGCCCATTCGCACGCTGGGCAATGTCAATAGCGCCGAAGAACTCTCAGCACTGGAAGTACCTTTGGGCGACGGCCGCCGCATCCGGCTGGACCAAGTGGCGCGGGTCGCCGACACCGTGGCCGAGCCGCGCTCTGCTGCGCTGCTCAATGGTCAGGCGGTGGTGGGCTTTGAGGTGGCCCGCAGCCGCGGCGCCAGCGAGGTGGAAGTGGGCAAGGCCGTGCGGGCGCGCTTGGACGAATTGCGCGCCCAGTACCCGCAGGTGCAAATCACCGAGGCATTTGACTTTGTAACCCCCGTGCAAGAAGAGTTTGACGGTTCCATGACCCTTTTGTACGAAGGCGCCTTGCTCGCAGTGTTGGTGGTGTGGCTGTTTTTACGCGATGGGCGCGCCACCTTCGTATCGGCCGTGGCACTGCCTTTGTCGGTCATACCTGCCTTTATTGGCATGAACTACCTGGGCTTTTCCATCAATGTGGTGACGCTGCTGGCACTCTCGCTGGTCATTGGGATTTTGGTGGACGACGCCATTGTGGAGGTGGAAAACATTGAGCGCCACTTGCGCATGGGCAAACCACCCCTGCAAGCCGCCATGGAAGCCGCAGATGAAATTGGCTTGGCCGTGATTGCCACCACCTTCACCTTGATTGCGGTTTTTTTACCCACCGCCTTTATGAGCGGCATACCCGGCAAGTTTTTCAAACAATTTGGTTGGACTGCATCGCTGGCGGTGTTTGCGTCTTTGGTGGTGGCGCGGGTGCTCACCCCCATGATGGCGGCTTACCTCATGCGGCCCAACACCAAGCCACACCGCGAGCCGTTCTGGATGCCCTTTTACCTGCGTTGCTCGTCGTGGTGCATACGCCACCGGTGGATCACATCGGTGGGGGCCGCCGCGTTTTTTGTGGGCTCCGTCATGCTGATTCCGCTCCTGCCCAAGGGCTTTATTCCGCCCGACGACAACTCGCAAACGCAAGTGCACCTAGAGCTGCCCCCAGGCAGCACGCTGAGCCAGTCTTTGGCCTCTGCAGAATCGGCCCGCGCCTTGCTTAAGGCCATACCCGAAGTCACCAGCGTGTACACCACCATTGGCGGCGGCAGCGCGGGGGGCGACCCTTTTGCGCCGCAAGGTGCGGCCGAGGTGCGCAAAGCCACCCTCACCTTGCAGCTGACCCAGCGCGGCCAACGCCCGCGCAAGCAAGTGTTGGAGGCGCGCATTCGCGAAGTCTTGAGCACCTTGCCCGGTGTGCGCACCCGCGTAGGGCTGGGAGGCTCGGGCGAAAAATATGTGCTGGTGCTGACCGGAGAAGACCCCCAAACCCTCAGCGCCGCTGCCTCTGCCGTGGAGCGCGACTTGCGCACCATCCCTGGGCTGGGCCAAGTGGCGTCCAGCGCCAGTCTGATTCGACCTGAAATGGCGTTGCGCCCTGACTCGGCCCGTGCCGCCGACTTGGGCGTGACCAGTGCCAGCTTGGCCGAAACGCTGCGCATTGCCACCTTGGGCGACTACGACGTGGCCCTGCCTAAACTCAACTTGGCCCAAAGGCAAGTGCCCATTGTGGTGCGCCTGGACAGCTCGGCACGGCAAGACATGGGGCTTTTGGAGCGCCTGACAGTGCCGGGCGCCAAGGGGCCTGTACTGCTGGGCCAAGTAGCCTCGCTGGAGCTCAGCGGCGGCCCCGCCGTGATTGACCGCTACAACCGTTCACGCAACATCACCTTTGAGGTGGAGTTGTCCGGCAAACCCTTAGGCGAAGTCACCACCGCAGTAGCGGCCCTTCCCTCCATTGCGGCGCTGCCTGCTGGCGTCAAGGTGCTGGAAATTGGCGACGCCGAGGTCATGGGCGAGCTGTTTGCCAGCTTTGGCTTGGCCATGTTGACGGGCGTCATTTGTATCTACATTGTGCTGGTGCTGTTGTTTGGCGCGTTTTTGCAACCCATCACCATTTTGATGGCGCTGCCCTTGTCACTAGGCGGCGCCTTTGTAGGCTTGCTGTTGGCTGACAAAAGCTTTTCTATGCCCTCGCTGATAGGTCTCATCATGCTTATGGGCATTGCCACCAAAAATTCGATTTTGCTGGTGGAATACGCCATTGTGGCGCGGCGCGGCAACGATGGCAGCAACGGCCACCCGGTTGTGGCCCCCATGAGCCGGTTTGACGCCCTGATGGACGCCTGCCACAAGCGTGCCCGCCCCATCATCATGACCACCATTGCCATGGGCGCGGGCATGGTGCCCATTGCCGTGGGCTGGGGGGCCGCAGACTCCAGCTTCCGCTCGCCCATGGCCGTAGCCGTTATTGGCGGGCTCATCACCTCCACGCTGTTGAGCCTGTTGGTGATACCGGCGGTGTTTACGTTTTTGGATGATGTGGCGCTGGGGGTGCAGCGGGTTTGGGCCTGGTGGGGGCGGCGTCTTGGATAATGGCTTATGGACTTTACTAGCACCGTCTTGCTGTTGCAGCACAAGCTTCCCAAGCTCATGGCCATCTATGCGTTCGGAAGCCTTGTGCAAGACCAAGGTCGTGGTGCACGCCCTGACAGCGACCTGGACCTGGCCGTACTGGTAGAAGGCTATGCCAACCCTCTTGAACTTTTTAAACTCTCCGGTGCAGTGGCCGATTTGGTGGAGCGTCCAGTGGACTTGCTGGACCTGCGAGCTGCCAGTACCGTGATGCAGCACCAAATTCTGATGCACGGACAGCGCCTTTGGGCGGGTGATGTACGCGCGGGTTTGTTTGAAGCCGCCATGTTGACTGAAAAGCTGCATCTGGATGAAGCGCGCCAGGCTTTGATGAAAGACGTGCTGGCCAGGGGTTCGGTCTATGGCTGACGATGTGCTCCTCAATAAGGCGGCCACCATTGAGCGGTGTGTGGCGCGTGCACGGGAGGAATTTGCCCTCGACCCCGGGGGGTTTGGGGCCAGCTTCACACGACAAGATGCCGCGATTTTGAACATTCAGCGCGCCTGCGAAGCCACTCTCGACATGGGCTTGCACATTATTCGACGAGAAAAACTTGGTATTACACAGAGTGCTCGCGACACCTTTACCTTGCTGGCTGATGCAGGATGGATCGATGACCTGTGTGCGGACAAGATGCGTCACATGGTGGGCTTTAGGAACGTGGCGGTGCACGACTACCAAGCCCTGCAACTGCCCATCACCTTGAACATCCTGACCCACCACTTGGACGACTTTTTGGAATTCAGCCGCAGCATGCTGCGGCATGACGCTTAGCCTGCCTCGGACTCAGACAGGGTTTTGGTCTGGCTCAACCGTGCCAACATGGCGGCTGTGGACGGGTCCAAGCCCGACGAATCCCCTGAATTCAGGCGTGTGCGAAGGTCTTGGGCCAGTGTTTTGCCCAATTCCACGCCATATTGATCAAACGGGTTAATCCCCCATATGGTGGCCTGCACCAGAACACGGTGTTCATAAAGCGCAATCAAGGCGCCCAGGCTGCGTGGCGTTAAGGCCTCCAACAGCAAGGTGGTGCTGGGGCGGTTGCCCGGCATTTGTCGGTGGGCGGGCACATCTTGCCCGCCTTGGCTTGGTGGCACCCCTTGGGCCAGGGCTTGCGCCTGCGCCAGGGCATTGGCCAACAATTCGGGTTGGTGCTGCGCCATGTAACCAGGTAAGTCGGGGGGCGCCTGCTTGACCACCACAAACTCCACCGGAACCACATCGGTACCTTGGTGCAGCATTTGAAAAAACGCATGCTGCCCGTTGGAGGCAGGCTCGCCCCACACCACGGGTGCGGTGCTGTAGGGCAATGTTTGCCCCTGCTGGTCGACCCGCTTGCCGTTACTTTCCATTTCCAGCTGCTGTAAATAAGCGGGCAAACGGCGCAGACCATAGGCATAGGGCGCCACACAGCGGCTGCCCATGCCATGAAAGTTTCGGTACCACACATCCAGCAAGGCCAACTGCACGGGCAAATTGCGCTCCAGCGGGGTGGTGGCAAAGTGCTGGTCCATGGCGTGGGCGCCCGCCAGCATGTCCTGAAAGTGTTTAGCTCCAATGGCTATGGCCACCGAGAGTCCAATGGATGACCAGAGCGAGTAGCGCCCTCCCACCCAATCCCAAAAACCAAAGCAGGTGCGGACGCCAAAGTCTGCCGCGGCCTGCGTATTGGTGGTCAGCGCTACAAAATGCCTCGCCACATCGGTACCGCCTTCAGCCAAAAACCACGCTTTGGCTGCGCGAGCGTTGGTCATGGTTTCTAAGGTGGTGAACGATTTGGACGCCACCAAAAACAAGGTGCTATGCGGTCGCACTTGGCGCAACACCGACATCAGCTCTTGCGGGTCCAGGCTGGATACAAAGTGAAAGCGCTTAGGTAGTATTTTTTGGCCTGCTGGGTCAACACCTTGGTTAAAGGCGTCCAGTGCCTGAAGAGCCAACTGCGGGCCCAAGTCTGAGCCGCCAATGCCAATGTTGACCACGTCGGTAAAGTAAGCGTCTTGCCTCACTACTTCGGCAAAGGCCAACATTGCGGCACGAGTCTTGAGTACATCTTGCAAGGTGTCGTGCAGATGAGCAGGCAGGGTGAGCGGTGCTGCTTTTGACGGCATCTCTACGGATGGCTCACCTAGCTGTTTTTTAGGCCCTTCTTCGTTGACTGGATCCGCGGGCCATCGCAATAGGTAGTGCAAAGCGGCGCGTTGCTCAGTGGTGTTGACCGGATCCCCCGCCAACAGGGCATCCCTTGCCGCTTCAACCCCCCGTTCATGGGCCAGTTGCTTGAGCGCGCTCAACAGCTCAGCGTTGACCCAATTTCGAGACAAGTCTGCCGAGATATACGGGGCTTGAAGGTACAAAAGTTCCGCCCGGGCAGGGTCTTGTTGGAACAAGCCACATACATCGCGCAGTTGCGGATGAGACTCAGACAACTGAATCAGTGTTTGCCAAGCCGGTGAGCTTTGCAAACGTGAACTGGATAACTTCTGGGGTAAGTGCGGCATTCCAGAAGTTTAATGGGCTTGGATCAAGGCCTCCAGCTTGCGGGTGTCCGCAGCAAACGCACGTATGCCCTCAGCCAATTTTTCGGTAGCCATGGGGTCTTCGTTCAGGGCCCATCGAAAGGCGGCCTCGTCAAACTCCACATGCTTAATGTCCATGGCTTTCGCGGCTTGCACGCTCAATGCGGGAAAGGGGGCGGGCACAGACTGCTCATATTCCGCCAACTGTTGGAGCAACTCGGGAGAAATGGTCAATAAATCGCAGCCAGACAACGCCAAGATTTGCCCCAAGTTGCGAAAACTTGCTCCCATGATTTCGGTGGAGATGTCAAAGTGTTTGAAGTAGTTGTATATGGCGTGTACGGACTTAACCCCTGGGTCATTTAAGCCTGAATGAGCCTCTTCATCCCAAGCAGGCCCTGCCGCCTTTTTATGCCAGTCGTAAATGCGGCCCACAAACGGAGAAATAAGTTGAACTTTGGCCTGCGCACAAGCCACCGCTTGCGCAAAAGAAAAAACCAAAGTCAGGTTGGTGCGTATGCCTTCAAGCTCCAATTGCTTGGCAGCTTGAATGCCTTCCCATGTGGCGGCAATTTTGATGAGCACCCGCTCAGGAGGAATGCCCTCTGCACGGTACATGGCGGCCAAGCCACGGGCGCGCGCCACGGTGGCGGGGGTATCAAAGCTAAAGCGGGGGTCCACTTCGGTGGACACACGGCCAGAAACAAGCTTCAAAAGACTGCAGCCCATGTAAACCATAAGACGATCAACCTTTTCAAGGATTGATGAGTTGTTTAAAGTTCCGTAAAGGCAGGGCTGTACCAAATCTTCTGGAAAAATTTCTGGCAAAAGATCTCGATATTTAAATTTTGAATACGCTTTCAATACCAAAGAGGGGTTGGTGGTGACCTCTTGTGATTTAAGGGCGGCCAAAAGATTCATATCGGCCGTGTCCGCTACCAGCCGAGTATGGTTTGATAAAAGATTGATATCATCAAAACAAAAAAAATTTAATTGAGTTGAACGCCGAACAAATAGGTCATATTGATCCTTCTGCCCAAGTAAGAGTCGACAAACTTAATCTCATCCGTCTCATGAAACAAAGTAGAGTCAAATAGAACTGCTCGATTGGCCTTGTAGGGAATGGTCACACTTCTTGAGTTGTGCAAATCTAGATATTCGTATATTTTTTTTGCATTTATATTATAATCAACATAATTCCAGTCCCTGGGAGCAGGTTCTGAATACACAATCATTCCACCATTATCTTTACTCAAATTAAATTCGTCCGGGGTAATCCAGAAGTTTAGATTGATTCTTGCAAAATCTGCATGAACATTAATACCCTTACCTAAATGACTATCGTACTTAAAAGCCCAAAGCTGCTCTAGTTGATCTTGTTGGATCACATCTGGTAGCTTGGTTTTTAACTCCTGAGAAATATTCATATGCACTCTGCTAATGAAACCCTTGTCCATAAAAGCACCAAGATAAGCTTGTTGATATGTTTTATGCCAAACCTTGGATTCATGGCAAAATTTGCGTAGGTACTCAAGTGTTTCGACATTCAAAAAATCGTCAATCACAACTAAAGATGGAGTACTGCTTTTATAAATTTCACTTATCGAACGCCAATCCAAATCAGGATTAAGATAAGTCCCAGGATCATAATATTGATCGCAAATATGAATTAATTTGTTATAGTCATTAATGATGCTCAGCTCAATTTCAGAAAGTTTATAATCCGAACGTGAAATAGGCTCAATCATTTGACTTAAAATCTGATCTGTAATTGAAATATACGGCATCAAATTATCCATACATTTATATTCGAGCAAATATTTTGCTTGAGCATTGTCATGCTTGATCTTGCAAAGCGATGCATCCAAGTCTGAGAATTTATAATTTTTTCTCATGAAAACTTGTAAACACCTGTTTGAACTTGTAATACACTGATCGAAATTTATTTTGTCAGTAGATCGACTTACTTCAATGGCAGTTACATCCAAAAGAGATTCATAGATTTCAGAATCCAGCGCAAGGGCCTTTTGATGTGCAATATACGAATCTTCAACATTACCCATTAACCTTAAAACGTTGCCATGCACAGACCAGGCGATTGCATTTGTTTCTTCAGTTTCGATAATTTCTTTTGCCAAGGACTCAGACTTACTTATATTTCCAATATCCAAATAAAATTTGGCCAAATATGCCTTGATATTTATATTGAATCCATCACTTTGCAGCGCATTTTGCAATACCTGCTCAGTTTCTGAAATCATCTTATTTTCAAACAACACTTTTGCGCAAATCAAAGCATCGTTAGCATTTTCAATTTTATTCAATCTGAATTTAACCAGTTGCCTACAGAGCTCACAGGCTTCTGGAGAATATTCTGATTTTGAGAGCTGACTTATGGTGTCCAAGGAACGCTCATACTCGCCAAGCCTAACCCACATCTCAAGTTTGTTCAGCAAATACTGAATATCAAGATATTCAAATATTTCAATTTGACTTGCAACTTCTTTGGCAATTACAAATTGACAAGAATCAACATAAAATTTAAAAAGTGTAATTAAGGATTCGGCTGGTTTTAGCTTCATATTTACAAAAAAAAACCGGGGTTTCCCCCGGTTTTTAAAATAAAAATCAACAATCAGAATTGGTGACGAATACCAATCGAAGTACGGATGGTTTCGCCAGTTGTAGCATTGTCTGTATTGGTATCAATAACTTCATAACGAGCATATGCATTTGTACGCTTGGAGAATCTGTAATCAGCACCAGCAGCACGCAAACTTCTGTTCAGGTTTGAAGTGGAGGCCAAGTTATTGGTTACGTTAACCATGTTTGCAAGCAAATCAACGTTTGGATTCAAGGCATACTTATAAGCCACGTTCCAAGATGAGGTGTCTTCTGATGCATCACTTGCTTTGACATAAGTCATACCAGCATAGAATGTGTTTGCGCCCATTTTGTAATTACCACCCAAGAAACTATAGGCGATATTAGCACCTGAGGTAAGACTAGATGTTAACAGACCAGTTGTAAGGGTGTAACCAGAAGCAATTCGTTGAGCACCAACTTTAACGGTGTTATAAGCAGCTGCAACGTTCATATTGCCTGCGTTGTAATTAACCAACAAGCCCATGAACTCAGGTGTATTGCCACCGAAAGCTGTAGGGCTGGTCGCGTTGTCATTTTGCGCAGCGTATTCAGCCATAACCGAGAAACCGTTCATATTGGGTGTTTCGTATTGCAATGTGTTTTGCATACGTGTCACGCGGAGTGTCGTGCCGGCGCCATTCGCTGTACCCAAGTAATCGCTGATGGCATAGCCTTGTGTGTAGCCCATACGGCTGAACGTGCTGGAGTAGCCGCTTCCAAAACCGGTACCAAATGGCTGTGATGCACCTTGCGCACGGAATACCGCAGCGTTAGGAACACCGAAACGAACGGTACCGAAACCACCAGACAAAGATAGGAACTGCTCAGAGTTGAAAGGTGTGCCGGAATGGAAGTTAGTAAATCCGGTAGATCCAGTAGCTGGGCTAGCGTCCAATGAGGATGCAGTGTTAGCAGTCAGCGTGGTTTCTAATTTGAAGCCGGCCTTCAAACCACCGCCCAAGTCTTCCGAACCCGAAAAGGCCAATGTGCTTGTTGAGGTGTTGTTTGGAGCCAGACCAGAGGTATTGGAAGCGAGAGTTTGCCCATTTACGCTGGTGATACCCAGATCAATGTTGCCGGTGATAGCAACCTGCGCAAAAGCACCAGTTACAGCAGTTGCCGCTAGGGCAACGATAGTTTTTTTCATCATTAGAAAACTCCAAAAGTTAAACAGAGGAATCTTGGGAGGAGCCCCAAGACCAACCACCTTAAAGGAAGTTACTGCTATTTGACCAAACCATTCTTGGCTTGGCAAAGGCTTAGCCAACTTTTAGGGATAATCTGATCTAATTCGTTGTGCATTTGCCACACAAATTCTTCGGAATAGGTGCCATGTTCGCTCCCACATTCTTGTCAGTTTATAACTTAGATCCACTTTTGTCGGCATTGGACAATGCTTTACGTACGGTTTATGCAGCACCCCTTCCTACTCAAGCCATTCCTGATGCCCAGCATTCAAAATTCAGCGCTACTCACAAACTTTTAAGCTCTACCGATCAAGTCACAGTCGGCGCGCTTATGCGTGTGAACCATGTTGGCGAGGTTTGTGCCCAAGCCTTGTACACCGCTCAAGCGCTTGCAAGCCCTAGTTCAGAATTGAAAGTTTTTTTGAAGCGCGCCCGCAGTGAGGAAACCAAACACCTCGCCTGGACTCACCAAAGATTGAATGAACTGGGAGACCGCCCTTCTTTGTTAAACCCGCTTTGGTACGCCGGTGCTTTTGCAATGGGGCTTTTAGCGGGACGCTTTGGCAAAGCTGTGAGCTTGGGATTTGTAATGGAAACCGAACGCCAAGTGGAAGCTCATCTGCACAACCACCTAGACCGCTTGCCGGCAGAGGACCTGGCGTCCAGGGCAATCGTGGCTCAAATGGCTCAAGATGAAGCCAAGCACGGCGCTGAAGCAGCTCAACTAGGCGGCTCCGAGCTTCCGGCGGCCGCTAAAAGGTTGATGACAGCAGCAGCCTCGGTAATGACCACGGTGGCGTACTATGTCTGAGCAACAACTTCAAAGAGTTGAATTCAAATTCAATCAAACGCCCAATACATCAAAACTGGTGGTGATAGCCGCTGTTTTTCCCAGCATGATGCTGGCAGAGCAATATTTTTCATGGCTCATGGTAATCGCGCGCTCTACGGCAGATACTGGAATGTTAAGCCCCGTGACCGTAAAGTGCATGTGAATTTGGGTGAACACCTTGGGGTCGGTTTCTGCCCGCTCGCTGGTAAGTTTAACAGTGCAGCCGCGCACATCGTGCCGTCCGCGCTTCAAAATCAGCAACACGTCGTAGGCCGTGCAGCCGCCTGTGCCCGCCAACACCGTTTCCATGGGACGCGGCGCCAAGTTTTGGCCACCGTTTTCGGGACGAGCCGCATCGGGTGCGCCGTCCATGACCAAAGTGTGGCCGCTGCCGGTTTCGGCCACAAAACCCATATGGGAGCGTGCGCCGGCTGCGCCGGTCCAAGTTACGGTGCATTCCATGCCAGTCCTTTAGGTGTTTAAACTTCAGCATAGATTATTAACCTTATGTCACAACACCCCAAACTCGCCCATTACTTACAAAAAATTCTCAATGCTCGGGTGTATGACTTGGCGGTGGAAACTGCCTTAACCCCCGCCCCCAACTTAAGCCTAAAACTGCGCAACCAGGTGCTCCTTAAGCGCGAAGACGAACAACCCGTGTTCAGCTTCAAGCTGCGCGGGGCTTACAACAAAATGGCAAACCTCTCGCCCTCACAGCTTAAAAAAGGGGTGATTTGCGCCTCTGCTGGCAACCATGCGCAGGGAGTGGCACTTGGGGCGAAAAAACTGGGCACTCGCGCCGTGGTGGTGATGCCTACCACCACCCCTGAGGTTAAGGTGGATGCCGTGAAAGCCCTTGGCGGAGAAGTGGTGCTGCATGGCGACAGCTATACCGACGCTTTTAAACATGCGCTGGCACTAGAAAAAAAACACGCACTAACCTTTGTGCACCCTTTTGATGACCCAGATGTCATAGCGGGCCAAGGCACCATTGCCATGGAAATGCTGCGCCAAACCCGCCACTTAGACGCGGTGTTTGTGGCCGTAGGCGGCGGCGGCTTGATTGCGGGGGTGGCCAGCTACATCAAGGCGGTGCGGCCGGACATTAAAGTAATAGGCGTTCAAATGACCGACTCCAATGCCATGGCGCAGTCCATTGCGGCGGGCAAGCGCATCACGCTAAAAGACGTGGGTTTATTTTCTGACGGCACCGCGGTCAAGCAAGTAGGGGTTGAAACCTTTAGGCTCGCACGCGCATTAGTGGATGACTGGGTAGAAGTAGATACCGACGAAGTGTGTGCGGCCATCAAAGACATTTTTATCGACACCCGAAGCATTGTGGAACCCGCTGGCGCCATGGGGGTGGCCGCTATGAAGCAGTACGTGGCCCGCCACAAAACCAAGGGACTAACCTACGCTAGTATTTTGTGCGGTGCCAACATGAACTTTGACCGCCTGCGCTTTGTGGCCGAACGCGCTGGAGTGGGCGAAGAACGCGAAGCCTTGCTGGCGGTGACGATTCCTGAGGAACGCGGCAGCTTTAAGCGGTTTTGTGAGCTGATTGGCGAACTGCCTGCCCCTGCGCGCAGCGTGACCGAATTCAGCTATCGGATTTCTGATGAACGCCAAGCCCATGTGTTTGTAGGCATTACCACCACAGGCATCGGAGAAAGCGGGCGCATTTGCAAACACTTTAAGCGCTATGGGTTTGACGCCTTAGACCTTACCCACGACGACTTGGCGCAAGAACACATTCGGCACATGGTGGGCGGACGCTCCGCCCTTGCCCAAGACGAACGCTTGCTGCGCTTTATCTTCCCTGAGCGCCCCGGCGCACTTATGAAGTTTTTAAGCCTGATGCAACCCAGCTGGAACATAAGCCTTTTTCACTACCGAAATCAAGGAGCGGATCATGGAAAAATTTTGGTAGGGTTACAAGTACCCCAAAACGATGATTCAAATTTACAAAACTTTTTATCTGAACTTGGTTATTCCTTTGTTGAGGAAACAGATAACCTTGTATTCAAATTATTCCTAGGAAGTAAGCATTGAATTTAAACACAATCCCCATATTGACCCGTGCATACAATGCATTTCAAAATGGACAAATAGATAATGCAAAAAACTTGGTCACACAAGTCATTAGCATTCAACCTGGAAATTTTGATGCTCTTTATTTATCTGGAATAATTCATGGATTAAATGGCCAGCACGACGTTGCAGCAAAATTATTAAAGAAAGCGGTTACTTTGCTGCCACAACATGCTTTAGCGCACTACAATTTAGCCAAAGCCTTAATGGATCTAAATCGAAATAAGGATGCAATAGAGCATTTAAGAAAATCAATTAAATTAGAGCCCAACAACCCTGAAGCCGAACTTAATTTGGGGCTGTGCTTTATGAAACTTGATTTGTATCATGAAGCTCTAGCCCATTTCAATCTTGCTTTCGATTTAAAACCTCAACTTATTGAAGCTCTGGTCAACCAAGCCATTTGTCATATTGAGCTTAATAACACTGAAAGTGCCTTAGAAATTGCCACCAACGCAATTAATGTGTTGCCGGATAACGATTTATGTTGGTCTGCATTGGGCGCAGTTCATAAAAAAAATAATAGTTTAGCTGCAGCAATTAATTGCTATCAGAAGGCAATTGAAATTAACCAGCACGACTTTAATCATCACGCAAATATTGCCATCTGTTATCATAACAATGGTGATATTGAGAAATCTATTACCTCATATCAGTCGGCACTATTAATTGACCCAACCAACTTAGATTGCCTCAATAGCCTCAGCACTATCCTTATTCGAAAGGGAGAATATGCTACCGCGTTTCAATTGCTAAATAAGGCAATTGATTATCATCCCAATAACAGCGCTGTACATATGAATTTAAGTATTCTACATTTTTTGAATTTTGAACTTGAGCATGGTTGGCAAAATTACGAAATGCGAGATGAGAATAAGTTTCTCTATGGCGGCCACTTTCCTACAGGTAAGCGCAAGTGGAAATATTCTGATAGCAAAGACCGCCTATTGATCTGGGCCGAGCAGGGGATTGGTGACCAGATTATCTATTCATCTATGCTCGGCGATATTTCAAAAGTTTTGAAACGAATTCAAGTAGGCATTGATGATCGCCTAATTAACTTGCTCAAACGAGCTTATCCTGAGCTTGATTTTATTTCAATTAAGCAAAGGCCCGCAAATTCCAAATATGATTCTTATCTTCCAATGGCCAGTCTTGGACAATTTTTCAGAAATAATGTAAGAGATTTCCCGTTACCGAAATCATTTTTATCAGCCGACCCCGATAAAGTGGAAATGTTTAGATCTCAAGCACCTAAAAAAAAATTAATATGCGGCATTTCATGGCAAAGTAAAAACAACTATGTAGCTGAATCCAAAAGTATACCAACCAGTCAATTGGTACCCATTCTAAAGTTAGGCGGCGCCTCCTTTTACAATCTGCAGTACTTAACCAATCCTGATGATTTAGAAGTCTTTTCAAAGCACCAAGCGAACATTCATTCTTTTACTGATTTAGATCCTTTTAGCGATTTAGATGGCTTAGCTGCAGCCATTATGGCCTGTGATGTTATAATAACAGTAAGTAATAGCACGGCACATCTTGCTGGCGCCTTAGGCAAGGAAACTTTGTTACTTTTATCTCATTCGGTTGGTAAATTTTGGTATTGGAATGAATACCAAGGTCGTAACCTTTGGTATCCCAATATTAAGGTATTTCAACAAAAAACCGAAGGCGACTGGAGCCCCCCATTAGCAGCACTTCAGGTTTATTTGGAGGCTAAACTTGGTTGAATTGATTCGAATCATCACGGGCTTTGATCAGCGTGAGGCTGTGGCCTTTCATGCTTTTTATCAAAGCATCATTTCTAACAGCTCATCCCCGGTTCAAATCACCCCGCTTGCAATTAATACTTTGCGCGAGTACCGTGAAACCCACTCGGACGGCTCCAATGCTTTTACTTATTCTAGGTTTTTAACGCCTTATTTGTGTAATTTTGAGGGTTGGGCTATATTTGCTGACGGCGATATGGTGTGCCAAGCTGATATTACCGAACTTTGGAACCTAAGGGACGAATCCAAAGCTGTTCAGGTTGTCCAGCACGACTACGAAACCAAGCAGACCATCAAATATTTTGACCAGCCCAACGCCAACTACCCCAGAAAAAACTGGTCTAGCGTGATTTTGTGGAATTGCGCGCATCCTGCACATCGTCTGCTAACGCCGGCCTTTGTTGGAGGTGCAACAGGAGCTTTTCTTCACCGGTTCAGCTGGCTACAAGATGAGCAAATTGGCAGTTTGCCTAAAGAATGGAACTGGCTGGCCATTGAGTATCAAGATAACCTTCAGGCCAAACTGGTTCACTATACACTCGGTACACCGTGCTTTAAAAAGTATGCTGAAACCGCCATGTCTGAGCATTGGTGGAGTACCTACAGGAGCCTTCAGCAGGGCTTGGAGGTAGAAGGTCCAGAGCTTTAAGACTTTGTTCTTAAGCGCACGCCCAGCCGTTTGTAAACCCCGAGCGCATTGTGGGTGTAAATCTTGGCCTTATCAGCATCACTTAGCGTCTTGGAGGCTTCAATGTAAGCCTTGGTATCGTCAAACGCACGACCAGTGTTGGGGTCGGTGGCGCGCACTGCGCCAAAAGTTTCAGAGGCAAACAGCACGTTGTCGGCAGGGATGACGTTTAAAAGCAAATCTATGCCGGGCTGGTGGTACACACAGGTGTCGAAGTAAAGGTTTTTAAACATGCGCTGGTTCAAATCGCCCAGCCCCATGTCAATCGCCATGCCACGGTAGCGCCCCCAATGGAAGGGCGCGGCCCCGCCGCCGTGGGGGATGATGAACTTCAGGGTGGGAAAGTCTTTAAAAATGTCAGACGTC
>Ga0214921_10006701_pt1 | contig 15614 bp, 12 predicted proteins | sample LL1505_MetaG_FD_177992 | JGI IMG/M metagenome (GOLD analysis project Ga0214921, IMG submission 177992) | Freshwater microbial communities from Lake Lanier, Atlanta, Georgia, United States - LL-1505 | ecosystem: Environmental > Aquatic > Freshwater > Lake | place: USA: Georgia | collected...
ATGCCCATGCCGACCCCGACCCCCACGCCGACGCCCACCCCGACCCCGCCCGCCCCGTCCCCGACCGGCAGCGTGTCGTTGGCGGTCACGAGCGACTGGGGCAGCGGCTTCAACGGTGACGTGACGGTGCGGAACACGGGCACGGCGCCGCTCGCGTCGTGGACGGTGACCTTCGATTTCGAGGGCACGATCTCGAGCTTGTGGAACGGCGTGATCGCGGCGCGGGCCGGCACCCGGTACACCGTCCGCAACGAGCACTGGAACGGGTCGCTCGCGGCGGGAGCGGCGACGAGCTTCGGGTTCACGGCCAGTCCCGGCGGATCCGCCGCCGTGCTGCGCAACCTCACGCTCGTCGGAACGACCGCCAGCGAGCCAGCCCCGGTTCCCACGCCCACTCCGACTCCGACTCCGACTCCGACTCCGACCCCGGCTCCGGCTCCGACCCCGGGCGTGCCGGGTGCGACCCTGCCGATTGCGGCGCACGACAAGGTGCTCGCGGCCTACTTCCCCGAGTGGGGCATCTACGGCCGCAACTACCAGGTGGCCGACGTGCCCGCCGAACGGCTCACGCACCTGATCTACTCGTTCCTCAACCTCACGCCGTCGGGCGAGGTGGCGCTGTTCGACTCCTACGCTGCCGTGGAGAAACGGTTCCCGGCCAACGAGACGGTCTCCGGCGAGGCCGACCAGTGGTACTACCCGCCGGGCGATCCGCGGGCCACGCAGACGGTGTGGGGCAACTTCGCCCAGCTCGCGCAGCTCAAGGCGAAGTACCCGCACCTCAAGGTGACCATCGCGGTGGGTGGCTGGACGCTGTCCGACCACTTCAGCACGGTGTGTGCCACGGAGGCGGGCCGCGAGACGTTCGCCAACTCGCTCGTCCGGTTCCTCGACACCTACCGGATGTTCGACGGCATCGACTTCGACTGGGAGTATCCGGGCGGAGGCGGTCTGGACGGCAACTCCGCCAGCCCGAACGACGGGGCCAACTACGCGCTGCTCATGCAGAAGGTGCGGGCGAAGGTCGACGCTCTCGGGGCACGGCTCGGCCGCGGCTACGAGCTTTCGATCGCCTCGCCAGCCGGGCTCGACAAGATCCGCAACTTCAACCTCCCCGGGCTTGCGCCGCACGTCAACTTCTTCAACCTCATGACCTACGACTTCCACGGCACCTGGGAGAGCACGACCGGCCACCTCGCCGGATTCACCGCGGATCCGAATGGCTACGACGTGAAGACGGCGGTCACGGCCTATCTCTCGGCCGGGGTGCCGGCGGCGAAGATCGTGCTCGGGGCGCCGCTCTACGCGCGGGCCTGGAACGGCGTGGCCGATGGCGGCGACGGCGGCTACGCGGAAGCGGCGCGGGGGGCGGCGCCCGGCTCGTTCGAGGCCGGCAACTACGACTACAAGGACCTGCTCGCCAAGCTCAAGGACCCGGCCGCCGGCTGGAAGCTCTACTGGGACGACACGGCTCAGGCCGCCTATCTCTACAACGCCCGCGAGGGCATCTTCAGTTCGTTCGAGACGCCCACCTCGATCGCCCAGAAGGCGCAGTGGGCGGCGTCGATCGGGCTGGGCGGAATGATGTTCTGGGACATTTCCAACGACGCCACGGCCTCCGCGGACAGCCTCGTCCTGGCCGCGTACCACTCGTGGGTGCTCGATCAGGACATGGCCGCGATCCGGTCGCGGTCCACGCTCACGAGTGAGATCATCGTGGGCGGGGATGGCGTCATCGGGACGCTCCCCGCGGCGCTCTGAGGGCCGGCCCCGGCTGGCCCGGAGCGCCGGCCGGGGCGATAATCCGTCGTGGCCGGTGGCCTCTGTGGCCGCTGGGATCCGCCAACCGGCCGCCGGAGTCGCCCGCATGTTCACGGTCTTCGAGCACACGGCCGACCTGGGCGTGCGGGTCGAGGCGGCCTCGCTGCCGGAGGCGCTCGCCGACGCCGCCCGCGGCCTGTTCGCGGTGATCGCGGGCGATCTCGCACAGATCAGCCCGGCTGTGGAGGAGACCTTCACCGTTCCCGGCAGCGATCCGACCTGGCTGCTCTACGATTTTCTGGGCGAACTCCACGCGGCTTTCGAGGTGCGCCGGATGCTGTTTCGCGAGTTTCGCGTGACGCTCACCGCCGACGGCCTCGCGGCGGTCGCTAGGGGCGAGCGGTACGACCCCACCCGGCACGTGCTCGCCCACGAGGTGAAGGCGATCACGCAGCACGAACTCGCCGTCGAGCGCAGCCCTGATCACTGCACCGCGACCTACATCGTGGATATTTGAGGATGGCGAGAATGTCGCTTGACTGCCCATCTGGCATATCCATGGACTGCGAGGGGTTGCCCATGCCAATCGAGCGGCGTTGCTGGCCGAGCGCAGCCAGGAAGGCGAAGCGAGGGCAGCATCGAGCGAGCGGAGGCCTGGAGGGCCGCAGCGAGCGTCCGGCGAGATGGCATGGGCAACCCTGAGCCACCACCGCCCGATCGTGTGACCCATGAAAGCCCTAGCCCCGGCCACCGACCGCCGCTACGACGGGCCGCTCGAGCGGGTCGACGACGTGACGCTCCGCATTCCCCGCTCGGCCCGGCCGGGGATGCGGGTGGATGGGCTGATTTTCGCCGACGAGCGGCTGGAGCCGCTCCTCCGGGGTGACCGCGCGGCCGAGCAGGTGGTCAACGTGGCCTTCCTGCCGGGGATCCAGACCGCGAGCCTGGCGATGCCCGACATCCACTGGGGCTACGGGTTCTGCATCGGCGGCGTCTGCGGCACCGACCCGGCCGCCGGCGGTGTCGTCTCGCCGGGGGGCGTGGGCTACGACATCAACTGCGGGGTGCGGCTCGTGCGGACGAACCTCACGCTCGCCGACGCCCGCCCGCTGATCGTGCCGCTGGTCAACCAGCTGATCCGCGACATTCCGGTGGGCGTGGGGCAGGGGGGCACCCGTGTCTTCTCGCCCGCCGAACTGCGGGCACTGATGCAGGAGGGCGTTTCCTGGCTCGCGCGGCGGGGCCTCGCCACGCCCGACGACGTGGCCTGCGCCGAGGCCGAGGGCTGCATCCCGGGGGCGCGGCCCGAGCTGGTCAGCGATCGCGCGCTCGCCCGGGGGGCCGACCAGTGCGGCACGGTCGGGGCGGGCAACCACTTCATCGAGGTGCAGGTGGTGGACCGCGTGGTCGACGAGCGGGTGGCCGCCGCCTTCGGCATGCAGGCTGGCCAGATCTGCGTCTTGATCCACTCGGGGTCGCGGGGCCTCGGCTACCAGGTCTGCGACGACGCGTTGCGGGCGCTTCGCGAGGCGCCCGCGAAATACGGGATCGAGCTGCCCGACCGGCAGCTGGTCTGCGCGCCGGTCGAGAGCCCGGAGGGAGCGGCATATCTCGGGGCCATGCGGGCGGCTGCCAACTACGCCTTCTGCAATCGCCAGCTCCTGATGTGGCAGGTCCGCGAGGTATTCGAGAAGGTCTTCGCGAAGCCGTGGCAGTCGCTCGGGATGACGCTCCTCTACGACGTGGCCCACAACATCGCGAAGTTCGAGCCGCACGCGGTCGACGGCATCACCAAGGAGATCTGCGTCCACCGCAAGGGAGCGACGCGGGCCTTTCCGGCCGGCCATCACGACATCCCGGAGCGGTATCGCGACGTGGGCCAGCCGGTGATCATCCCGGGCGACATGGGGCGGGCGAGCTGGGTGCTCGTGGGCGGTCCGCGGTCGCTGGAGCGGTCGTTCGGCACGACCTGCCACGGGGCGGGCCGCTGCCTGTCGCGCACGGCGGCCACCAAGGCGGCCCAGGGCCGCGACATCAGGACGGAGCTCGAGCGGGCCGGCGTGATCGCCCGCAGCAAGAGCCGCGAGGGCCTCGCGGAGGAGCAGCCGGCGGCCTACAAGGACGTGGACGTGGTGGTGGACGTGGTCCACCGGGCGGGGCTGTCGCTCAAGGTCGCCCGGCTCACGCCACTGGGCGTGATCAAGGGGTAGCGGCCCTCCGCGGGGTAGCGGCCCTCCGCTGGGTAGCGGCCCTCCGCGGGCGGGAGCCGAACGGATACAATCGCGGCCGCCCCGGGAGCAGGTCCCATGCCGATCGACCCGCGTCAGCAGCAGTTGTGGGAGCGGATCTGCGACCACCGGTTCGACGACCCGGCGGCCCGGCTCACCTTCACGGGCCGGCTGGCCCGGGAGAATGGCTGGACGATCGGCTACGCCGTGCGCGTCGTCGACGAGTATCGTCGCTTCGTGCTGCTGGCCATGACGGCCGGCCATCCGGTGACGCCCAGCGAGGACGTGGATCAGGCGTGGCATCTGCACCTCGCCTACACCCGGGACTACTGGGAAATCTTCTGCCGCGACGTGCTCGGCGGGCCGCTCCACCACGGTCCCACCCGGGGCGGCAACGCCCAGGCCGATCGCTACGACCACCAGTACCGGCGGACGCTCGCGGCCTACGCGACCTGCTTCGATCAGCCGCCGCCGGCCGACATCTGGCCGCCTGCCGACCAGCGGTTCGGGGCCGACCTCGCCTGGCGGCGGGTGAACGTGGCGCGCCACTGGGTGGTGGCGAAGCCCCGCTGGCTCGGCGGCCGCACGCGACGGGCGACCCGCCTGGCCGGGCTCGCGGCCGTGCCGCTCGTGGCGGCGGGCATCCCCAATCCGCTCGACCTGACCGGGCCGCCGTTCCTCACACTCTTCGCGGCCCTCGCCACGGCCTCGATCGTCGCGGGCGTCGTGTTGCGGCGGGCTTTCCAGCCGGAGGGCCAGGGCCTTGGCACAGATCGCGACCTCGAACCGCTGGAACTCGCCCTGCTCGCCGACGACGGCCGCTGGCGGTGCGCGGCGACCGGCCTCGCGACCCTCGCCGTCGCCCCCGAGCCGCCCGCCAATCCGGCCGGGCAGAGCGAGCCGCAGGCCTTCGCGATCGTTTCGGCGCCGCCGGCCGGAGCGCCGCCGCTGCTCGCGGCCCTGCATGCGAGGCTCGCGGCGCTCGGCGCCTGCACGTCCGTTGAGGCTATCAAGGCCGCGGCCGACGTGGCCCGCGACGAGTTCGAGCCCGCGCTCATCGGGCGCGGGTTGATGGTGGGCCCGTGGTGGACGTCGGCCGCGCCGTGGGTCATCCTCGCGCCGGCGGCCGCGACCCTCGTGCTCGGGCTGGCGAAGATCGCCGTCGGCATCTCGCGTGGCAAGCCCGTCGGGTTTCTCGTGCTCGGCTGCGTGGCGCTCGCCGTGATCAGCCTATTGGCGCTCGGACGGAAGCCACGGCGAACCCGGCAGGGGGACGCGGCGGTCCACGGGGCCTGGAAGCGGTTTCGCGAGTCGGGCCAGCAGGCCGAGTGGGCCAACCGCCGGAGGACGGAACCGGCGGAGCAGCCCGCGGCGCTGATGCCGTTGGCCGTGGCCCTGCTCGGCATCGGGGCGCTGGGCGGAACGACGCACGCCTTTCTCCATGCGCCCGTCGAACACCTGCGGACCGGCTCGGGCTCGGGGGGCGGCGGATGCGGCACCTCGAGTGACGGCGGGGGAGGCGGGGGCGGCGGCTGTGGCGGCTGCGGTGGATGTGGCGGTGGAGGCGACTGAGGCGCGGCCGGCCTCAAGGCCATGATTGGCCGCGCCGTCGCTCACCGGCCCGCCGTGGCCACCCGCCGCCATTTCGTCTCCGGGCGGCCATAGGCGGAGAGCAGCTCCACCACGCGGTCGTCCTCGACCTGGGTGAAGTCGCGGTAGAACTGGCCGATCGCCCAGAAGGCCTGCGGCGCCTCGAGGCACACGAGCCGGTCGCACAAGGGCCGGATCTCGGCGAGCCGCTCGGGCGCGCCCACCGGCACCGCCACCACGATCCATTTCGCCCCGGCGGCCCGCACCGTGCGGATCGCCGCGATCATCGTCGCGCCCGTGGCGATCCCGTCGTCGGTGAGGATCACGGTTCGTCCGGCCACCGCGGCCGGCGGCCGGACGGCCCGATACAAGTCCCGGCGGCGGGCGATCTCCGCCAGCTGCCGTGTCCGCTCGGCCGCCACGTAGGCCTCGCCCGTCTCGCTCAGCGCCGTGGCGAACTGGTTGAGGTAGACCTCGCCCGTCTCCGCCACGGCGCCGAGCGCGAGTTCGGGCTGCTGGGGCGCCCGCAGCTTGCGTGACAGTACGACGTCGAGCTCCGCGCCGAGCCCCCGCGCGAGCACCGCACCGATCTCCACGCCCCCGCGCGGGATCGCCAGGATCAGCGGCCGCTCCGTCTCGCCCTGCCGCGGCCCGGCGAGCCCCTCGGCCCGCAGCCGCTCGACGAGCATCCAGCCCGCTTCCTCGCGGTCGGTGAAGATCCGATGGTTCATGGGATGGCCTCCGCGGACCACCGGTCTGCGGCTCAGGGCGTGGGCAGGTGGAGATGCCGCACGAACCACTCGGCCGCGAGCCGGGCCGCCTCGTCGAGGGTGCCGGGCTCGTCGAACAGGTGCGTGGCGCCCGGCACGACCTCCAGTTGCTTCTCGCACTCGAGTTCCGCCAGGGCCCGGCGGTTGAGCTCGAGCACCTCGTGGTCCTCGCCACCGACGAGCAGGAGTGTCGGTGCGCCGACCACGCGGAGCTTGCGGCCGGCAAGGTCGGGCCGTCCCCCGCGGGACACGACCGCCGAGACCTTCGGCTCGCGGGCCGAGGCCACGAGCGCCGCAGCCGCGCCCGTGCTGGCTCCGAACAGCCCGAGCGGGAGGTGTCGCGTGGCGTCGAGGCCGGCCACGAACCGGGTCGCCGCCAGGATTCGCTCGGCCAGCAGCGGGATGTCGAACACGTTGACGCGGTCGGTCGCTTCCTGCTCGGTCAGCAGGTCGAACAGGAGCGTGCCGATCCACGACTCGTGGAGGATGCCCGCCACGTGCATGTTTCGCGGGCTGTGCCGGCTCGAACCGCTGCCATGCGCGAAGAGCACGAGGCCTGTCGGCGGCGTGGGCAGCGCCAGGCGGCCGGGCAGTTGGATCGCGCGGCCGTTCACGCCGGTGGCGGGCACGGCCACGTCGAAGGTCTCGATCGCACTGGTGAGCATGGGTTTCTCCGAAGGGGGTGGGGCTGTCAGCGGGGATGCCCGGCCCGCGCGGAGGGCCGGGTCACGTGCACGGCGATCGCCTGCGGGCCGTCGTCTCCCTCCTCCTCGGTGAACGAGACGGGCGTGCCGATCTCGGCCACCCGGAAGTCGGGCTCGGACAGGGTGTGGCGGTGGAAGTAGACGTCGCGGCCGTCGGCGGTCTTGATGAACCCGTAGCCCTCGAGCGGGAAGAGCTGGGAGATCCGGCCCTGGAGCCGCTCGGCATGGGCCTTCTCCGCGCCCCGCAGCCGCCGCACGTGGTCCTCGAGCCGCCGCCCCGCGGCGCGGAAGGCGTCGCGCAGGGCGACGAACACGTCTTCGTGGGCATGGTCGCGCGGATGCTCGCGGTTGACCACGATCTCGCCCCCCGGCACGACCAGGTCGACGCGGACGGAGTAGAGCCGCCCCTGGCGGTGGTGGCGGTGGGGCTGGGCGATCACCACGTGGCAGCCGGTGATCCGATCCCAGAGCCGCTCGAGCGTCGCGACGTGGTCGAGCGCGGCGTCGCGCACCTGCTCGTCGACGGGAAGGTCGTCGAACGAAACTTGGGGCTGTGTCTGCATGGCGAAGCGTCTCCTGCCGGGCATCCCTGCGGGACCGGGGCGAGACGTCGCAGCCTGCACGCGTCACGAGACTGTATCGGGGCAGTCCATCGGCGGGGCGGTCACCCCGGCCTCGACGCGGCCGGACGTGCGGGACACTTCCCGGCGGCAGCCGGACCCTGGCGGCCGTGGGAGGCCCCCGAGTATCCTGCCGAATCGTCCCGCCGGTTCCCGGCCCGGCCCCGAGGAGTCCGCCCCACCATGATCCGCTGCGCGCTGGTGGCCGTCTGGTGCACGACGGCCCTGCTCGGTGCCCGATTCGCGGCGGCTCAAGCCCCGGAAGGCTGGGAGCTCGTCTGGGGTGACGAGTTCGAGGGACAGCAGCTCGATTACTCGAAGTGGGAGACCGAGGTGAACGCCTTCGGTGGCGGCAACCAGGAACTGCAGATCTACACCGATCGAGCGAAGAACGTCCGGGTGGAGGCCGGCACGCTCGTGATCGAAGCCCTGCGGGAGAAGACGGGCATCGCCGGGACGGAGCGGGACTATTCGTCGGGAAGGATTCGGAGCAAGCGGCGCGGCGATTGGACGTATGGCCGGTTCGAAGCCCGAGCCAAACCGCCCCGCGGTCAGGGGCTGTGGCCGGCGATCTGGATGCTTCCCAGCGACGAGACATATGGCGGTTGGGCGGCCAGCGGCGAGATCGACATCCTCGAGTTCAAGGGTCAGGAGCCCGACACGCTCTGGGGAACGCTGCACTTCGGCGGCGCCTGGCCCCGCAACACGTCGAAGGGGGAGTCGAAGAAGTTCGCCGGCGTCGACTTCACCGCCGACTTCCACGTGTATGGGCTCGAGTGGGACGAGCGCGAGATTCGCTGGCTGCTCGACGGCAAGGTCTGGCAGGTGCAGCGGGCCTGGCAGAGCGAGCAGGCGGCCTTTCCGGCGCCGTTCGACAAGCCCTTCCACCTGATTCTGAACCTCGCCGTCGGCGGCCACTTCGTGGGCGATGTGGCTCCGCAGACCCCCTTCCCGGCCCGGTTTCTGGTCGACTGGGTGCGGGTCTATCGGAAGCGGTAGGTCGCGTGACCTGCCGTCACTCGGCGGAGATCGCCTCGAGGAGGTCCATCCGGACCGCGCGGCGGGCCGGGAGCCAGGCGGCCAGCGCCGTCACGGCCACCGCCGCCGCCAGGTTGGTGGCGACCACCGCCGGCCGGAAGGTGACGCTGACCGGATGCCCGAGCAGCGGCTGGCTCGAGAGCTGGATGAAGAGCGCCGTCACCATGCCGGCGGCCAGGCCGATGATCCCGCCGGCCGCGCCCAGGAGCACGCTTTCGAGCACCACCATCCGCGTGACCTGGCCGCGGGTCATGCCCACCGCCCGCAAGAGGCCGAAGGTCCGCTTCTTCTCCAGGACGTTCATGGTCACCGTGTTGGCCACGCCCAGGCTCCCCACCACGAAGCCGAGGCCGAGGATCGCCCACAGCGAACTCACCACGCCGTCCACGATCGCGTCGACGAACCGCCGCACCTCGCCGAAGGAGCGGAGGATCATCGCGTGGTCCGCCACGATCCGCTCGAGCGGGGCGCGGAGCGACTCGGCCCGGCCGGGCTCCGCGGTCACGAGCAGGATGTCGGCCGACTGCATCCCGAACAGGCGGCGGGCCGCATCGCGACGCACGTGGAGCGACGCGCCGCCGCTCGTGTAATCCACCACCAGGGCCGCGACCTTCACCGGCACCGTCCGCCCGAAGACCTCGACGGCCACCTCGTCGCCCGCCTTGATGCCCGTCCGCCGCGCGAGCACCGTGCCCGCCACCGCTTCGCCGCGGGCGAGGGCCGCCCGCACCTCGTCGCCGGTCGCGCCCACGGGCTCGATCGGCAGCGGTTGATCCGCGGGCACGTCGCGGGCCACGATCACGCACGCCCCGCCGCCGACGCGGCCGGTGGTCACGCCGAGCCCCTCCACCTCCGCCACGCCCGGGAGCTTCCGGATCGCGGCTTCCACGTCGAGGGAATCGACCGACTGCGCCTCCGCCACGCCCTGGAGCATGCCGGCGTGGGACAGCACCCAGTCGGCCCGCATCATCCGGCCATACCAGCCGAGCACGTCGTCGACGTTGTCGCGGATCGCGTGCCCCAGGCCGATGCCGTTGCTCACGGCCACCACCAACACGCCCGCGGTGAGCGCCGTGCGGACGGGCTGGCGGAGAATCTGCTCGACGGCCAGCGCCCCCTCCACCCGCAGCCGCCGCGGGATCAGGAAGGCCAGCCCCCGCACGATCGGCGGCAGAAGCAGCGGCGTGGTGGCCACGAAAGCCAAGAGCAGCGCGATCCCGCCCGGCACGCTCATCCGCGGCGGCGCGATCCCCAGGATCACGAGCGCCTGGTTGACGGTCGCCACCGCCGTCAGCAAGGCCACCGCCGTGACGAACCGCCACGACACGCCCTGGGCCGGCGGGGCGGGGGCCGCGGCCAGCCCTTCGAGCAGATCGACCCGCGTCGCCTCGCGGGCCGGCCAGAGCGCCGCCGCCACCGCGATGCCGCAGCCCAGGAGCACCGCCACCGGAATGATCCACGGCTCGACGGCGAGCGCGGCCTCGGGCGCCTGGAGCGCGCGGGCGATGCCGGCTGAGATGGGGCCCGCCGCGGCCCGGCCCGCGGCGGCGCCGAGGATGCCGCCCACGGCCCCGAGGATCGCCGCCTCGCTCACGACGAGCCCGCGGAGCTGCCGGGCCGTCGCCCCGAGGAGCCGCATCAGCGAGAAGCCGCGGCGGCGCTCGCTGACGTTCATCAGCATCGCGTTGCCGACGATGAAGAAGGCCATCGCCACCGTCAGGCCGGTGACGAAGTCGAGCCCGAGGTTGGCTGCGTGGAGCACGTCCTCGGCCATGCTGGCCTGGCCGGCGGGAATCTCCGCCACGAGTTCGGCCGGCAGCCGCTGGGCGATCGCCTCCCGCACGGCGGGGCGGCGGGCATCGGCCGTGAGGGCCAGGCGGACGCGGTCCACCATCCCGGTGGCCAGCGACATCCCCCCGAGCACCCCGATGTCGACGACCACGCCGGCCCCCTCGGCGAACCAGCCGAGCGACGCGGGCTTCACGAGGCCCGTGACCCGCATCCGCTGGGGGAGCCGCCGTCGCGCGAAAAACAGCACCTCGTCGTCCACGCCCAGCCCCAGGCTGCGGGCCAGGCCCGCGTCGAGCAGGAGTTCGTCGCTCTCGCGGCAGGGCTCGCCCGCCTCGAGCTCCAAGAGGCCGAGGCCGACCAGGGCCGCCGCATCGACGCCGACGGCCACCTCCCGCACACGCTTCTCGCCCACCCGCAGGAGCGTGGGCCGGAAGAAGAGCGGCACCACCGCCTTCACGCCGGCGACGTCGGCCAGCGGCGGCATGTCGGTGGCCGAAAAGCGGCCGCCGCCGCGGGCCGTCACGTCGATCGTGGGCACGCCGCCGATCACTTCGGCGAGCTGGGAATAGCCCTGTCGCGAGGCACCGGCCGCCACCCAGGTGGCCACGACCGCCCCGACCGCCACGGCGACGCTCGCGGCGGTGGTCAGGGCGCGGCCCGGGCGATTTCGCCACTGCCGGATCAGCAGCCGCAGGAATCTCATGACCCGGCCGCTCCGACCGCGGCGCTGCCGGGCGTGACGGCGGCAATCAGTCCGTCCTTCATCCGCACGATGCGGCCGGCGGCCGCGGCGATGCCGGCGTCGTGCGTGACGAGGATCACCGTCTGGTGCCGGTCGCGGACGAGCCGCTGGAGGAGTTCCAGCACGTTGGCCGAGTTGACGGAGTCGAGCGCGCCGGTGGGCTCGTCGGCCAGCAGGATGGCCGGGTCGGTGACGAGGGCCCGGGCCACCGCCCCTCGTTGCTGCTCGCCGCCGGAGAGGGTGTCGGGGCGGTGATCGGCCCGGTGGGCCATGCCCACGGCCTCGAGCGCCTGGCGGGCCGCGTCGCGGCAACGGGCCTCGGAGACGCCGTCGAGCACGAGCGGCAGGGCCACGTTCTCGGCGAGCGAGAGTTCAGGCAGCAGGTTGTATCGCTGGAACACGAACCCGATCCGGCGGCGGCGGATCTCGGCCAGGGCGTCGTCGTCGAGCGTCGCCAGATCGACCCCTTCGAGCAGGACGCGGCCGGCCGAGGGCCGCGTGATCCCGCCGAGCATGTGGAGGAGGGTGCTCTTGCCGGAGCCCGAAGCCCCGGTGATCGCCACGAACTCCCCCTCCTCGACCGCCAGGTCGACGCCGCGAACGGCCGTGACGCCGGCCGTGGAGCCGCCCCCAAAGGTCTTTTCGAGCTGCTCGGCCAGAAGGATCGGCAAGGCGGGGGAGGGCTCCGACGGGAGCCTTCACTCTACCCCACCGGCCTCCCGGCGGGCCATGCCCCGGGCCTAGCGGGCGGCGAGCGGCTTCAGCAGCTCGAGCGGCAGCGTCGCCGCCGCGACCTTGCCGGAGAGCGTGTCGACCACGCCGAGCTCCATCCGGCAGCCGCCGGCAGTCGACGTCTCGGGCAACCGCACGACGTAGCGGGCGAAGTAGTCGCGCCGCCGCGCCTGGCAGGTCTCCGCGATCGGCTCGAAACTCCAGGTGTGGAGGATGGTGCCGTCGGCCGCGACCAGTCGCAGCGTGGAGTCGATGCAGGTCGTGTGGCCCGCGGCCGACTCGCTCGCCGAGAGGCCGGCGAGCTCGAAGTAGACGATCACCTCCTGCCCGGGGCGGAAGCGATCGGTTGCAAATCGCTCGACGACGCCCCAGGCCTGGACCCGCGTCGCGAAGCAGGCGTTCTCGACCGCGAGGGCGGAGTCGGCCGGGGCCGGTGCCTGCGGCGGAGACAGTGGCTCGGGGGCCACGGTCGCAGCCGGCTCCGGCTCGAGCGGCACGGAGACCGTGACGATCGGGGCCTCGTCGGCGGCGGGCGTCGCGGTCGTGGCAATGGACGAGACCAGCGTGTCGGCGGGCGGGCCGTCGGCGTCGGCCGCCGCCATGGGTCCCGGCTCCGGGGCCGGTTCTGCCGTCGGACCTTCGCCGCCGTCGAGGTCGGCCTTGGCCGCGACATGGGCGGCGGGCGGGAGCGATTCGGCGAAGGCGTCGATGACCGCCGGCCAGTCCTCGGGGGCGGTTCGCTCGAGGGTTTGCACCAGCGTGGCCCGGGCGGCCTCGTCGATCGCGCCGAGTTTGGCCAGCCGCTCGACGGCCTCGTCGATGGCGGCTTCACGGCGCTCGGCGTCCAACGCTTCCGAGTCGGCCGCCCCGCTCTCATCCCCGGCCGACGCGGCGGCTTCGGACTCGGCGGAGTCGGAGGCGACCGCGGCCGTCTCGGCGGCGTGCGGCTCCCCGCCGTCCCAGACGAGGTCCCGCAGGGAGGCGGTGCTCAGCACGGAGGTGCAGCCCTGGCCGCAGGCGATGCAGACCGCGAGCAGGGCTGGCCAACAGTGGTTGTGGAGGCGGGCGGTGAGCGGCATGCGGGCTGGCTTGCGCGGCGGACGATCCCGGCAGGGGGTGTGGAAACCGACCGGAAACGTAGAGATGCGGGGCGGTCGGCGACAAGGCCAACCGCAGGCCCGTTCAGGCCGGTTTTTCAGCGGCTTGCTAGAATCCGGTCGGAACGGTCTGCCGCCCCACCAGCCTGCCGAGTCCCCGCGGAACGCCTCCATGGCCACGGCCACCTTCGACCAGGAAGCGGTGCCTTCCCTCTGGACCCATCGCCACCTGCTCGACCTCGAGCGGCTCACGCCGGCCGAGATCCGTCTGCTGCTCGACACCGCCGCCCTCTTCAAGGAGGCCACCGAAGGCTGTCGGCGGAAGCTCTCGGTGCTCGCCGGCACGACCGTCGTGACGCTGTTCTTCGAGAACTCCACCCGCACCCGGACCAGCTTTTCCCTGGCGGCCCGCCGCCTCGGCGCCGACGTGATCGACTTCTCGGCTTCCGGCAGCAGCCTCTCCAAGGGAGAGTCGTTCATCGACACGGCCCGCAACCTGGAGGCCATGGGCGTGAGCGCCGTGGTGGTGCGGCACGGCACGCCCGGCACGCCCCACCTCCTCGCCCAGCACCTCTCCGTGGGTGTGATCAACGCCGGTGACGGCCCCCACGAACATCCCACGCAGGGGCTGCTCGACATCTTCTCGATCCGGGAGCGGCTTGGCGACGTGAGCGGCATCACCGTGGGCCTGGTCGGCGACATCGCCCACAGCCGTACGGCCCGGTCGAATCTCTGGGGCCTGATCAAGCTCGGGGCGAAGGTCATCCTCTGCGGTCCTCCCACGCTCGTCTCGGAGCGGTGGCGGGAACTCGGGGTGGAGGTCTCGCACGACCTCGACGCGATCATTCCGCGGTGCGACGTGCTCAATCTGCTCCGGATCCAGTTCGAGCGGCAGAACACGCGGCCCTTTCCCTCCGTCCGTGAATACGCCCATCTCTACGCCATGACGCGGGAACGGCTGAAGCGGGCCAAGAAGGACCTGTTGATCCTTGCGCCAGGGCCGATCAACCGCGGCGTCGAGGTCACGGCGGAGGTGGCCGATTGCCCGCAGTCGCTGATCCTCGACCAGGTGACCAACGGCCTCGCGGTGCGGATGGGCGTGCTCTGGCTCACCTGCGGGCCGCGGGATGCGGCCGGCGGGATGTCTCCCGGCGGAGGGCCGCTCTGATGCCGACGCTGCTCGTTCGCGGTGGCCGGGTGGTGGATCCCTCGCAGGGCATCGACCGGATCGACGACGTGCTCGTGCGCGACGGGCATGTCGTGGCCGTCGGCCATGCGGGCACGCAGCCCGTGGGCCGGGTCGACGAGACGATCGACGCGACGGGCCTCGTGGTCACGCCCGGCCTGGTCGACATGCACGTTCACCTCCGCGAGCCGGGCCGCGAGGAGGACGAGACGATCGAGACCGGGACGCGGGCCGCGCTGGCCGGCGGGTTCACGAGCGTGGCCTGCATCCCCAACACCGAGCCGCCGATCGACAGCCAGGCGGCGGTCGAGTTCATCCATCAGAAGGCGGCCCGGGCCGACACCTGCAACGTGTTCGTGGTGGCCTGTGCGAGCCGCGGCCGGGAAGGCAAGGAGCTCGCCGAGATCGGCCAGCTCGTCGAGGCTGGTGCGGTCGCCTTCAGCGACGACGGGGCGCCCGTCTACGACGCGGAACTGATGCGGCGGGTGTTCGAGTACTGCCGGATGTTCGACAAGCCGTTCCTCGCCCACGAGGAGGTGCTGGAGCTCACGGCCGGCGGCGTGATGCACGAGGGGCTCGTGTCGCTCGTGCTCGGCCTCAAGGGCATGCCGGCCGCGGGCGAGGAGGTGATGATCGGCCGCGACATCGCCCTGGCCGAGGTGACCAGCGGGCGGCTGCACGTGATGCACGTCTCGACGGCCGGGGGCGTGGCCCTGATCCGTGCCGCCAAGGCCCGCGGGATCCGGGTCACGGCCGAGGCCTGTCCGCACCACTTCACGCTCACCGACGAGAGCCTGCGGGGCTTCGATTCCAACTTCAAGATGAGCCCGCCCCTGCGGACGGCGGCCGACGTCGAGGCGATCATCGCGGGGCTCGTCGACGGCACGATCGACTGCATCGCCACCGATCATGCGCCGCACGCGCTCGAGAAGAAGATGCTGGAGATCGACCGGGCGCCGTTCGGGATCCTGGGCCTGGAGACGGCCGTCGGCCTGGCCGTGACGCGGCTGATCGAGCCCGGGCGGATCGGCTGGCCGCGGCTGGTGGCGGCCATGAGCACGCGGCCCGCGGAGATCCTGGGGATCAATCGGGGCACCCTCCGGCCCGGCGCCGTCGCCGACGTCACGCTCATCGATCCGAATCGCTCCTGGCGGGTGGACGTCCAGCGGTTCGCCTCCAAGAGCATCAACAGCCCGTTTCACGGCTGGACCCTCCAGGGCCGGGCGGTCTCCACGATCGTCGCCGGACGCGTGAAGTATCGGTTGCAGGAGCCGGCCGTGGCCTGACGGCGGGGGAGGAGCCGGGCGTGAAGATCCTCGTCGACGGCTACAACCTGCTCCATGCCTCCGGCATCT
>Ga0214921_10006704_pt1 | contig 15609 bp, 15 predicted proteins | sample LL1505_MetaG_FD_177992 | JGI IMG/M metagenome (GOLD analysis project Ga0214921, IMG submission 177992) | Freshwater microbial communities from Lake Lanier, Atlanta, Georgia, United States - LL-1505 | ecosystem: Environmental > Aquatic > Freshwater > Lake | place: USA: Georgia | collected...
TTTTATTTGGTATTTTATTAACATAAAATTTAATTAATTCTAAAAGAAATTTATTCATTAAATATAAAATATATTTTTTAAAAATAATTAAAATTTATAATTTTAATTATTCTACCACTTAATTATTATATAATTATATATTATTATAAATATATGAAATCATTTAATTATAATTATTTTATAAAAACTCTTGATAAAAAAAAGTTCTTTTTGTTAAAAGTTTATTCCACATTAATTTTTCAAATATTTATTGCATTTGTTATATTATTTTATGTTGAAAATAAAAATATAGAATTGAATAAAACTCAATATATTGGTGTATGTATAGCAACTTTTATAATAATTATATTATTGACTTTTATACAGTCTAAAATAATTCGATTTATATTATTGGTTATATTTTCAGCACTAGTTGGTTTAATATTATCGGCACAAGTTGATTTAGATAATGAGAAGGATTTAGAAATTGTTAAAAAATCATTTGTAACAACAGTATTTATATTTATATATATGATAATATTTGGATTTATTGCGGTTTATATGGGTGCAACTATATCACCTGTAATATCAATAATACTATTTTTTTCTTTATTATTACTGATTATTATGCGTTTTATTTTAAGTATTAGAGGTAATTTTTCAAAATACTATAAGATTTTCGCAGGTTGTGTTATATTATTATTTTCATTATTTATAATATATGATACAGTTGAAATATTAGATAGAGAATATAATAATGATTTTATCCATGCATCAGCTGATTATTTCTTAGATTTTATAAATATTTTTAGTCAACTTGTAGAAATACAAATTTATCAAAATAATTAATAATTATAAATATAAATATAATAAAGTAATTTAAAAAATATATTATTATATATAAATAAAATTATAATAATGGAAAATGCAAGTGATATTAAAAAACAAGTTACAGAACTTATATCTTTTTGTTTAAGACGCGATAATACAAAAATGCGGTCTGAAAACATGGATGAATATAAACAATTATGTATGAGAACTTTTACAAATTTTCATCAAAATTATCCAACCCTTTTTTTCTCTATTGTAGAAAAACCATCATCATTCCCTTTATTTAGATTAGAAGAAATGCTTAATATAAAAGAAAAAATTGAAAACAACGTTATTGAAGAAAAAGATGCATCGGTATATCTTGGACAAAAATATTTTAATGAATTTGTTAAAGATACTGTTAAAAAACTTGATAAAGAGTTGAATTTGTAAAATTCTTTTGTAAAATCCTTTTGTAAAATTATTTTGTAAAAAAATCATCTTATTTTATCAAATTCATTTATATTTTTAATATAATATATACTGTTTTTATTAACAGGTATTTCATACTTTTGACACCATTCAATTGCATTTATAACTTGTGTTTGTATAATATTATAATATTGTTCTTTTTCAATCTTATTTTTTGCCAATTCAATCGTCTTATTTAAATAAAAAATCTGCATATCAATATATTGTTTATTGTATTCATCCATTTTATGTATAAATTCTTTTCCAATTTTAAAATTATTAAAAATAATTGATTCTTTTTCATTTAAAGTTGATGCTATAGAATTCCATTCTTCAATTACTTTTAATAAATTATTTTTCATTAAAGGTGTTAAATTATCTTTGTAATATAAACATACTAAATATTTTTCTGAATTTGCTGGACGGCTAGTTTCAGGTTTATATATATTTACTACTTCAAAACACATTGTTAATAAATATACTATTTGTAACATTGAAAGACTAAATATATCAAACACTTTACATACAAAACACCCTTTAGATTTTAATATGTTCAAAGCTATTACGCATTCTGAATAAATAATTTGACATGAATTTATCTCTTGGCCGTTAAAATTATGTGAATAATCAAATCCTCCATCCGCTGTTACAATAAATGCTTTATTTGAATTAAATTTATTAATAAACTTTTTTACATCATCTAATATATATAAATTTCCATATTCAATCTTTATATTACCATTACTCATTTTTTTTATCTTACTAAAATCAGGTATATAGTCATTCGTAGGTTTTAATGTTATTCCATAAAATACATCATTTATTGTATTTCGATTTGTTATTTTACATTTATAATTATATGAAGCCTCCATAAATCCTCCTGGTCCTTCCGCTAAATGTCCATATATATGAGAATCGTATTTATTAAAATATTTAAAAAAATTAAATTTATAATAAATTTCCCACATTTTAAAATATGAACGACTTATAGGTATATATTGTGATATACTGTCGTTTTTCCTTTTTTTGTTATATGTAGTATAAACAAGTTCATATGGATTTCCAATTTTTTTCATTTTATCCCAGTTTTCATTATTTTCCAATTCATCTATTTTAGTCTTTTCTGAACTTACTATAGTATTGTATTTTTTAAATATAATATTATTACTTATATTAATCTTTTTTAAAGATAATTTTGTATTAATATTCTTAATATCATCATTTGAAATATTTTTATTATTAATAATCATTGTATTATCTATTTTTAAATAGAAATTCATAAATTATACTATTAAAATTATTTTAAATTAAAATTTGTAAAATTATTATTATTTTGATTTAATATTTATAAATAATTATGTTTTAACAATATACACATGTTCCAAAATGCTTTGCATACACACAATCTGCATCAAATTCAGGTGTTTTCGGCAATGGATTAAATAAATTTTTATCCAATATATATACATCATCTTTGTTTTCAAAATACATATGTGTAACTAAATTTGGACCAGTTGCATCAAAAACACTTAGTTCTTTTCTATTTTTTGCTTCTTCTATAACTTTCATCCAGAATGGATTATTTTTATTACTAGCCATTAATGCATTTTGTATATATTCATGATTTACATGAGGACTTTCTGATATACTTACTTTATTTGGTGGTAATTCATTATAAAAATTCTTTACACACATATAATCCATATCTGCATATATACCGCCGTATTTATATAATATAAAATATCTTGCTATATCAATTCTTTTTATATTTACATCATATCCAATATATATATCATAATACCAAGGAAAATCATTTTTAATTAAATTTTCTAAATCTTCATCTGTCCACATAATATATTCATATTCTGGACTTGGAAAATGTTGTAACCATGTTGTTTGACATTCTATCCATACATCATTCCATCTTGACTTGTCTGCTGGAGCTGTTTGATGTATTATTTTTGGTATATAATTGTTGTCTATATTACTATTATCTATATATGAGTAATAATGTTCTTTTTTTAAAAGTATTTTATTTATTGAATAAAATAATATTGTTGTTATTAATAGAATTATAAAATAATATATTAATTCCATTTAATATATTATGAATTTAGATAATTTTATTATGAATTAATAATTAATTTTTTATATATTATATTATAATGTTTAATAATGTTTAATATTATATTGTTTAATATTATATTGTTTAATATTATATTGTTTAATATTATATTGTTTAATATTATATTGTTTAATATTATATTGTTTAATATTATATTGTTTAATATTATATTGTTTAATAATAAAAATTAAACAACAGTCAATTCAGTGTCTTCAATAATATGTTCTGTATCTGCATCTACTTTATAAACTGTTATATCCTTCATCCTTAATTTATCTCTTTTTTCAATAAGCTCCACTAATTTTTTCATTAGTGAATCTGGTGCATTTCTCTCTTTTTTATATATAAATCCACTACTTAAAAAGCTAAATCTTTTCTCTTCTTCTGACATATTTTTTACTGCCAGCATATCTTTTTCTAACTCTTTTTCAGTCAAGTCCAACAAATTTTTACCTTCAATTAATTCATTATAAAAATCTTCAAATGGTTTCAATGATATTTTTGAAAATCCATATTCTTCCATCATTTTATCAACATAATTAAAATTCACTAAATATTCAGTATGAACTGCTCCGATAGTTTTTACAAATACATCAATCTCTTTCCCAAAATTAGGTCTCTTGTCAGTAAAACCAAATTTTGCACCAGAATATTTTTTATCAATCTTCCACATTGTTTCTCCTGAAAAAGTTTTACCGCTTATACTATTACCAGTTTTTAATGCATTATATACTCTTTCACCATCAAAAGTAGTCCCTATTACAAATCCACCAATTTTTAAATTATCACTGATATTCTGTAAAATAGTCCTAAATGATATTTCGTCTTTAAAAAAATAATGAAAACAGAATTGTAAACTAATACTATCAAACATATACTTTGACGGAATAAATTTTTTAGTATATATTTTATCGGCCTCTGTAAATCCACAAGCTTGTTCTGGCCATATTAATTTACTTGAATCTCCCCTCACATAATATGCTTTCGGTTTAGGCGATGGAACCATATTTTTATAATACTCTTGTGCATCCTTAATATTTTTATAATCGATATCCATTCCAACAACTTCTGAATATTTCGCTCTTTTAATTTTATTTATATCAACACCTCTTCCACAACATAAGTCCAATAATTTACCGTGAAAACCATCTTTATATTCATTTATATAACATGGTGATGAAAAATATAATAATTGATATTTAATGTAATGATTATGGAAATTCTGATATGGAAATCTTTCTCTTCTTTCATTATTACCCGTTTGCCCTCTAACATAATATGGAGTTTCCTCTTTACCTTCTTCTATTAAAGTTCCATTTCCCATACCTTTTACACCACTAAATTTAATATCTCCTGTTGTTATCATCTCTTCCGTAATTGGTGAATTAATTGCATTAAAAATATCTTTTGCAACACTCTCTGAATTACCATATTGTTCTTTACCACTTTTATATAAATTCGTTTTATCAACTCTTAGGCGACAGGGTTTCCATTTAAATCCTTCTTCTTCATTATTATCATAAGAGAATTCTACAATAATATCATCATATATTTCAACTCTTTCATTAGTAATAGGATCAATTGCATACATTTTATCATCTTCATCAATAATAATTTTGGCATTATTATATATTTCATTATTTTTTTCGTCCATTCCGTATGGATTAAATAAAACAGGTATCTTCTTTTTAATCTGTTTTCTATTTCTATTATTATATACTGTTTTTGTTCCACTTACATATAATTGTATTGTTTTATATTGTTTTATTATCTCTTCTTTCCTACCATCAGGTCTCGTTATAATATCAATAAATGGATTTTTAATATCTTTCTTATTGTCGTCTTTCACCACTTTTATCAAAAAATCAATCGTATTCAATTCAGGTGGTTTCCATTTAAACAATGAATACCATGAACCTCCATAATTAGGATAATACTCGTATTTAGGTACAAATATTATACCATCAACTTCAAAACTACTTGTTTTCCTACTGTCCCATATCTCTTTAATTTTATCAAATATATCTGTTCCATCACTTCTCACTGATTGTATATATCTTTTTGTTGACATCTTAATTGACATATTTTCATCAAAATCATCATATAATATACGCGTATTTGAACGATTAAAACTTTCTAAAATCTCTAATCTTGTTGGCAATCTTTTTTCTTTTTTAATATCCATTAAATGTCGTCTTCTTACATCTTCATTCTTTGAAAAAAGTATATCATACATCAATAACTCCTTTTCACCCTGTGCTTCATATAATTCACATTCTATTAAAGTATTTACCCACTCTTTATCAACATATCCAGTATCAATAAATTGAAAATTATTATTAAATATGAATATTTTTCCATTCATATTTTCATTTTCTGATGAATGAACTAATAAAAATTGTCTTGTTCCATCCGCTTTTAAAGTCACTGCATAATTTGAATATATATTCTTTATTTCATCAGATTTTAATAAATTTTCAATATGTATTGTTACAGGTGATGCTGCTATAAATTCATCTTCATATTTTACTCTTGCTAAATTATTATAATTCTTTTTAAGTTTATTTATAAAACTATTTGTTAATATAATATTACTATCTTGTAGTATTTTTATAATAATTTCACAATGATATAATAATTTTTTTAATATAATTGAATTATTGAGTTCTGTATTTTTATCAATTAGTTCTATTTCAATCTCAAAATTGGATTTCTCTTTTAATGTATTAGATTCTTTAAAACTTTTACCAGTTCCTGTTTTAACACTCGACATATCAATTGAAAATAAACCATCTTCTGTTTTTATTGAATATCTATTTTTTAATCTATATAATTTTTCATATTGATTTGATTTTATTAAATTTTTATTTTTGTTCAATAATTCATTTTTAGGTAATTCATTTTTCAATGAAAATCTTAATCCATAATCATCTATGTCAATATTATCTATTTTTTCTTTTTCTATAAATACTGGATTCAACTCATCTTGTTTATCAGTATTTAACCAATATTTTTTAATATTATCGGTTCCTTCAATAGACATTCTTATACTATCCGTATTTTGGATAACATTATTTTTATCTAATATAACATCTAATATATTTTTCATATCATATTTATATCCAAGTCCATTATTATCCTTTGAAAAAGTTAGTTTTTGAAAGACTTTTGTATATCTTTCCTCATTTATTAACTGTTTTTTATTAAAACGCACCTCAAATTCATAATCTTTATTTTCTTTACTACTCTCTATTAAAGATTCAAGTTTATTAATTATTTCTTTATTAAATTCCATTATACTATAATTATATTATATAATTATACTATTTTTATATTAAGAATATTATTTATTAATTTTCAATAATTTATAAACTTGCTAAATCATTTATTAACTCTTCTTTTAATTTATTAATTAACTTAGATGTTATAGGTGATTTTTTTTGTATAGATAGATTGTTTTCGATACATAATTCTTTAATATTATTTATTTTTAATTTATTTAAATATAATATATCATATTTTGGTTTTACAGTATGATTATTATCTAATGAAGATGCTTCTACAGATTCTTCTACAGATGCTTCTACAGATGCTTCTACAGATGCTTCTACAGATGCTTCTACAGATGCTTCTACAGATGCTTCTACAGATGCTTCTACAGATTCTTCTACAGATGCTTCTACAGATGCTTCTACAGATGCTTCTACAGATGCTTCTTCTATTTTAATTTCTATAACTTTTTTTTCCTTTTTAATTTTTAAATGAATCCATAAATTATCAATTACATCTTTATATTCTGAATATTTTATTATACTTGAATTACTTGTATTTTTATACATAACTGGTTTATGTATTTCATTTTCTAATATAATAATTACTGATGGTAAAAATTTATTTATCTCATCACCAAAATAGTTTGGCAAATAGTATTCACACTTTGAATAATTTATTAAATCATTCTCAACGCTTATAATATATAAGTTTATTCCCAAATAATCAGATATATATTTTTTTAATAAATTAAATTTATCAGTGTGTTTAAACTGGAATCCAAATTTTATAACTTCTTGAATATCTGCTTTATTAAATGTTCTATCTTTGGCATAATCAAACTTTTTATATAAATCTATTCCAAATAAATCACTATCAATCTTTTTTATAAACTCTTTTATAATATTTTGTCTTTCAGTAAAATCATATAATGAAAATAATTCATTACTAATTGTTAAAACTGAATTTATTAGTGTAAATATATATGATTTATTTTTATATGTCTTATTGTCATAATAAAAATCTGAAATACTTTTATTAAATATTATATTAAAAGAATCTTTTAAAGGTATCAAAAAGTTGTTTTCAGTATTTTCTTTCTTAAAACTTTTATTACTACTATAATTATCATTATATAATATAGTATCATATTCAATATCATTATCAGTGTTATTAACGGTGTTATTAACGGTGTTATTAAAAGTATCATTTATAATATCACAATCACTACCATTAAAAGAGTCGTTTTCATCATTTTCTGTTTTTATTAATTTAGAACTTTCAAAAAATTTAAGATTCTTATAATATGAATCATCAATTTTACATTGTTTTTTACTTAAAAAATTATAAATATAATTAACACTCAACATCTTAATATTAAATATATATATCACAATCTGTTTAAATCAATAAATCATTTTTTTTTAATTTTTTAAAAAAAAATATATTTTTTTTAAAAATTTATTATAAAATTATTATAAAATTAGAATTATGTGTTCAAATCTTTCTTTTGATCACTATTATTTGATTTAATTGACTTTATCATTTTAGCTTTATTACCGCTGTATTTATTTTTCTTTTTTTTTAAAGATAATTTATTATCAAGGTCATCATCTTCTTCACTTGAAAACTCTAAATAACCATTATAATTATTCATTTCAATTTCTTCTTCTAAATTATGTATATTTTCAACAATATCATCTTTTATATCATTTTGATTTATATATATATTTTCAATTATATTTTTATTTAAAGGTATTATTAAATTTTTTTTTGTATCATTAATTAATTCTTCATGTTTTAAAAGGTCTTCTCTTTTATGCTTTATAAAATTTATAAAATCAAATATTTTATCAATTGTTATCTCATTCATATTAGATAAATTTATAAATATACCATTTTTATTTTCTGAATAAGGACATTTATCTTCTTGTATTATATTAAATATCTCTAAATACTCTAATTTACTCAAATTTTTTGATAAATCAATTAATTTCTTCTTTTTAAAATATATATTTTCATTTGATACATTATTTTTTAATACATTTATTTTATCTATTATAAAATCATCTGATATTATAGATGACTCATAATTCATTTTAATATTATAAAATGGTTATATAATATTTTTATATATTTAACGTATATTTTTAATTTTTCATCTGTATAGTTTTGTAATTTTGTAATTTTGTATTTTTGTATTTTTGTATTATAATATTTAATATTCATCCGTATCTTCATAGTTTTCTTCTTCATCTTCAATATCTTCTTCATCATCACTTAATTCAATATCACCAATATTCATATTTTCACTATCTGGATTTTTTAAATCAATATTGTCTTTTTCATCATATTCTACTTCGTCATTATAGAATTCACCATCATCAGTATCTTCTTCATTTTGTTCATTATCTTCATTAATACTATATAAATCTTCTTCTTCCGATTCATCTAACATATCTTCTGTAATATTTGTATTTATGTCTTCTGTATTCTGTATCAATCCATCTTCAAATTCATCGTCATCTATAGGTGTTAAATCACTTTCGGTAAAATCGTTTGAACTATTTTTCTTTTTTGAATTTACTGTTTCAACACCATATAATTTTGCAACAACTTTTATCTCAGTATCTTTCAATGAGAATGTTTTTGCTACAACTTCAACTTTTATAACATCATCTCTTGATATTTTATCTAATTCATTATTTAAATGGAATTGTCTTCCAATAATAACTGTTATAGGGCCATTTGACGCTAATATTCCCATCTTATTAACAAATTTAACCTTACATTCTATAACATTCCCAACAACTGGATTACAAACTTGTGCAGTATAACAAATATCATATGTTATATCACCTGTAAAATTACTTCCTAATAAACATCCAATACTTTTCTTTAGTATACTTACTGTATCTGGTTTAACATATCCTTCATGTATGCATTGTCCTTCCACGTTTTTTTTAATATAATCATTAATATATATATCAATATTAGTGTTTAAATGTTTAGATGGAACAACAACTCGTTTTAATAAAGTACAATTGAAATAAATATCCTCCATAATTATATATTATTATAATCTTTTTTTAAATTAAAAATCACAATTTTATTAGATTAATATTAAATTAATATCAAATCTTTTTTAAAATATTTATTATTTCAATTTTTATTAATTTTTTATAAATATAATTTAATTTAAAAAAGATTTTATAAATTATTAATATTAAATAATATGCTTCTTTCATATTCTTCTTTTAAAAATGATATTTTATCTTTTCAAAATGAAGAATATATAAAAACCCTCTATGACCCGACTCTTTATAATTCTTTCGTTGATTTCATTGAAAATTATAAAGAGATAGAGAGTGAGGATTTTAAAAAACCTATTTTCAGTCAAACTACTAAATTTAAAAAGATTCCTAATAATTTTAAAAATTTTAAATATCAAAAAATAAATCGTGATAGTGATGAAACATCTCAGCCTATGCAATTTTCTTTTGATAATCCTGTTAATGAAAATGAAAAAATATCTGTTTTAATTAGAACACATTTAAATAAAATTAGTAAAGAAACTTATAAAAAAATAAGTTTAGAATTTATTAATGAATTAGTTGAAATAAAAAATATTCAATTATTTGAAATTTTATGTGATGAAATTTTAAAAAAATGTCTTTTTGATAATAAATATAGAAATTTATATGTAAATCTATGTTATAAAATTTGGTCTAATAAGCAAATTCATAATAATTTAATAAATATTATTATTAAAGATTCTAAATACTATTGGTCAAAAATTGATAATAGTTCTGATGAAATTTATAATAATGGAACATTTAGTTCTGAAACATTATGTAAAAATGATGCTTTTTCGAAAATTAATTTTAAAAGGTATTTTCTTAATTATATACAAAAACTATATAACAATAGAGATGTTAATTTTACAGATTTGACTGAAGAAGAAGAATTTATTAAAAAGAAAAAAATATTATTATTAGTTGAACTAATTGCAATCATGTATTTAGAAAAATATATTAATTTTGATATTATTAATATTATTATTATTGACCTTTTACATATAATTAATAGTTCAATTGTGGTTTCTGAAATTGAAATAGAATCGTTATATTCATTAATAAAAACTATACACGAGAGTAAATTAAATGTTCCATGTCACTTATCTGAATATAAAAATATTTTTTGGGAATTTATTAATATTATTGAAAATATGATTACATTAAAAAATACAAAAAGGACAACTTTCTTTTTAAAAGAACTTGTTAGAATGTTTAATGAAATTATTAATAATTCTAGTAAGAACATGAAAAGTATTGTTGAAAATTCAAACAATAATGATAAACATAAATATAATACACCTTTGTCTTATTCACCTCCATTATCTGATAAAAAAAATATTATTGCGTCAAATAAAATAAATTATGATAATATATTTATGGAAAAATTATCAGATTGGAATATTGATGAATTATATGATATTTATATTAAAACGACTGATTCAAAATTACTTTATAAAATTATTGATAAGTCTCTCAGTGGAAAAGTTATTAATCAACAATTGTATAAATTATTAAATCGGATTGACAATAAAGTTTTATTAAAATCTACGCTAAATATATTTATTGATAATATAAATGATATAAAATTAGATATTCCTGATATTATAGATAAATTATTAAAAATTTCTAAAAACTGTCAATTAGATGAAGAATTTATTTTAAAAATAAACACTTTATATGATGAAGACAAAGATGAGGACGACGATAACAGTGATGAAGATGACAGTGATGAAGATGACAGTAATGATGACAGTAATGAAGACATAAATGAAGACATAAATGAAAACTGAAATGAAGACAGTAATGAAAACAAGCGTGTCTTATAATTAATAATTTATCTCTTTAAATAAAAATTTTATAATACTACTTAAAGAATCTTACACCATGCGCACACAATTTTAAATATTATATTGTAAAGGGTTAAAAATTTTAGGAAAGTTATAATATATAATTAAAAATAATTAAAAATAATTAAATTAAAATTATTTTCTTATTTATTTATATATATAAATAATGAGTAATAATAAAATAAATATAACAAAAATAGAAACTGTTATTCTTAAAATTCAAGAAACAATAAATATTTTACAAATAATTAAATATTTACAATTTTATTGTGAAAAAGATGACTTTTCTGAAGGACTATATAAAAAAATTTTATCATGTAATGAACGAATTGAGTATATTCTAAATAAAGAATCTGTAATTTCAGAAGAAAGAATTGATTTAATTATAAATAATTTACAAGCTTTAATTGAAGAATATAAAAAAATAAATAAAGAAAATTCTATGAAAAATGTACAAGAAAAACTTAATAAATTTTATATTATAAATAACAATCATGAGAGTATATATGACTATACTAAACATATTTCAAACGAAGAATATCCATTAGATTCAGAAAAAATAATAATAATTATAAATTATTATAAATTATATAAAAAAATAAAATATGGATGTTTAGTAAAAATTTGTGATTTAATAAAAGAAAACAAAATTATAGAATCGAATGATGTTGATGATGATACTCTTATTTATATGGCAAATATATTAAATGAATTAATACATAATTTAATTATTCCAGAAAATAATTTTGAAGATATTGAATCAAAACATATAACACAAATTGAGGAGAATGCCGATTTGGTAAAAATTATTGCTCCTGATATTATTAATGAAAATTCATACTTAGATGAATATTTTTTAAATCTTTGTATATTATTAGGATATAGAGAAAAAAATTTATCAGGTGGGAAAAAAGCAAAAACTTATAAAAAGTCACCTGCTAAAAAATCACCCGTTAAAAAATCACCCGTTAAAAAATCACCCATTAAAAAGTCACCCGTTAAAAAATCACCCATTAAAAAGTCACCCGTTAAAAAGTCACCTGCTAAAAAGTCACCTACTAAAAAATAAATTATAAATACACATTTATAAAGTCAACCATAAATTATTATCTTTTAATGTTTTTTCATTACATTCCATACGTCCTATCAAAAATCTACAATTATCATTATCTATATTACTGATATAACCATAATCTTTAAAATATTTTAATACACCTTGATGATATGGAAGATGGTCTTTTTCTTGTATCAAATTTATTTTATATCCATCTTCTAAAGTTGTATTAATATATTTAAAATTTTCATAATAGAATTTAACAAAATCATAATTAAATTCTTCCGATGTATTTATACTTGATAATATATGAATATATGTATAACACATCTTCATACTTGGTCTAAATTTTAAAAATTCTGAATTACCAAATTTTCGCGGCAAATATGACGGTGATAAATAATTTAAATCTACACTTTCTACTTTTAAAAAGAAATTCTTTTTCAAAAATAAATCTTCATTATTTGGTTCAAACGGTAATAAAATAATTTCTGGATTTGAAATTTCATTTAATAAATATGATATATCTTTTTGTGGATAAATTTGATATAATATAATCATATTTACAGTACCATCATTTAAACTATTTAATAAATCTTTAATACTATCTTTATATACAATTGTATAATTTTCACCTTCGCTATAACCTAAATCAAACAAAAATTTTTTATAATATAATGTAAAACTACTATTTTTAATTAGTCCTATTTTAAAATTTAATGGTATATAATTAATTGTATATACACCATATGTTTTTAATGTAAACATATAAATATACGTTTTATATAAGGATGTTACCAGTCTTAAATTATTTAATGACTTATGTAATTCCTCATTATAATAATATGTTGTTAATGGGTCTATTAAACAAAATTCAATATTACCTGTCGATAAATTATTAATACATTTTAAACTATCAGTATAAACTATATTTTGTGTTTTCATATTTAAACTTTTTGATACATAATTTATTAAAAATGTTTTTGTGAATTCTTTATCTTCTTTATTTGTTCCAAATTTGATTGGATAATAGTTTACCTTTTTTTTAAAATAATTTAAATTATTCTCATCGTTATTATAAAAATTTGTTAGTTCTGTTATTTTATTATCATAAAATGGTAAAAAATAAGTTAAATAATGTTCTTTAATATCTTTTTTTAAATGTGAATTTATTATACTAAAAACTATTAATAATATTAAAATAATTATTGATATATGTATAATTTTCATTTTATTAAATTATTATATATAATTATTATATAATAATATTATTTTATCAAAATGGATTATTTTATTTGAAAAACTAATAAAATTAAATATTAAATTTAAATAATTAAAATTATTCTATTCTTTAATTATATAAAAGATGAATTTAGAATTAAAATATATAATATTTATGTATATATTTATATTAATTTTATTATATATTTGGAAACCACATATTTTTAATTTAAATGATGAAAATAGTAGAAAGAAAAAAATATTATATCTATTTTCCTTAATTATAATTATTGCAATAATATCATTTTATGTAAAAGTATTGGTTGACTGGTTTCTTTAATATAATTACTTTTTGTATAAGTATTAATAATAAAATTTTTATGATAAAAATATTTATTTTAAATAATATTTATTTATATAAATTATTAAAATGAAAAAAAATATTGAAATGGTTGTAACAAAATTATATGAAAAACCTATTATATATAAATCGGATATTATTAGCGAAGATGTCATTAATAAAGAATTTAATTATAATCTTTTAGAGTATGATTTTAAATATTTATTTGAACATATTCAAGATATTTATTCTAATATCCACAAATATATTATATATATTTTTATGATAATATTAATTTTAATTTTTATTTTCCAATGTAATAAAGATTTTTATTTTACAATGTAATAAAGATTTTGATTTTTATTATTATTTATATAATTAATACTTAAAGAAATAATTATATATAGATTTATAAAAATGAGTCTTAAGAAAGAAAAAAAACCTAAAGATGTTACTGAGTCTGATGATGAAGTAGAAGTGGAAGAAGTAGATGACGTTGAAGAGGAATGTTCTGGTGATGAAGAAGAAAACACTGGAGAAGATGATGATTGCGCCATTGACCTTTCACAAAATGAGATCTACCGAGGAATATGTACTTTATTTGAGGATGATGAAGGAAATAATATTTTAGAATATATTAGTCTTCTTCATACAGAATTGATTGGAATTAATAAATCAATGGAGAATTTAAAAGGAATACGTAAGGAAATTTCACGTCTGGCAGATATTGCTGAATTAATGGTTAAAAATAAGAGAGAATCATCTAATTCTTCAGTTGCCTCTGTTAAAGATAAATCTTCATCCGACGTTTCTAAAAAGTCGTCAAAATAATAATTTTATATTACTATAATAAAATTTATAATAAATTAATAAAAACTGATTAATATATAAATACAGGTAAGAAAGTTTAAAAATCTCAGTTTTTTTATAAATTATTAATTTATAAAATATTTTAATTATATTCTTTTCTAAACTAACTATATAAATATCTATATTTTTAATATAATGTTTAATTCTGATGTTGTTAAAATTGTTTTAGATATACATTATGAAAATAACATTAAAAATATAAAAACATATTATTCAAAAATTTCTAAATTAATTAATAATAAATATAACATTAAAATTTCAAGACATACAATATCTAAATGGATTAATAATAAAAATAATATTTTTAAAAATAGAATTAAAAGAGATTTTTTTAAAGAATTTAAAAAAACACCTTATAATTTATTTACTAAAAAATCTAAATTAAAAAAAATTAACTTGGAACTTGTTTCTAATTATATAAGTCATAGAAAAATAAAAAATTATAATTTATAAATTAGTTATTTAATTCATAAATTTATATTAAACATAAGTATTTAATAATATGTTTAGTTTTTATTAAAATAATATAATCTATATATGTAATT
>Ga0214921_10006705_pt1 | contig 15609 bp, 17 predicted proteins | sample LL1505_MetaG_FD_177992 | JGI IMG/M metagenome (GOLD analysis project Ga0214921, IMG submission 177992) | Freshwater microbial communities from Lake Lanier, Atlanta, Georgia, United States - LL-1505 | ecosystem: Environmental > Aquatic > Freshwater > Lake | place: USA: Georgia | collected...
TATATTGTACTACCAGAGACTGTTAAATTGCCAGAAATAGTTACATTTCCCTTTAAGGCTGTATCACTATCTACAATCAAATCACCATATATAGTTAAATTTGAGGTTAATATGGTATCATCAGTTACATTTAGTGTGCCATTTATATTTGCATTTTCATATACATTTAAATTCTCTATTATATCTAAATTTCCAGAGATGGTTACATTTGAAAGTTCTGTATTACCATATACACTTAAAATTCCAGATATTGTAGAACTATCAATAACATCTAGTGTAGTTACTTGTAGTGTATCATATGTTATATTTCCATTATATATTGTGTTACCCGTTACAGTTAAATTGCCAGAAATAGTTACATTTCCCTTTAAGTCTGTATCAATATCTACAATCAAATTTCCAGATATTGTAGCATTAGCATTGACAACTAATTGTTCAATGTTTAATGATGCATATGTTACATTACCAGATACACTTAAATTACCATATAAACTTGTATCATTTGTTACTGTTAAATTTCCAGATAAATTAGTATTACTGTTTACATTTAGTGTTCCAGTTATATTTGCATTTTCTAATACATTTAAATTTCCATTTATGGATACATTTGATAGTTCTGTATTACCAGATACACTTAAATTACCAGATACACTTAAATTACCAGATAATAAAGTATTTTCAGATACTGACAGATTGCCTTGCAAATATGTATTAGAATATACATTTAAATTAGCATACAAATCCGAATTGCCATATACGCTTAAATTACCAGATAATAAAGTATTTTCAGATACTGACAGATTGCCTTGCAAATATGTATTAGAAAATACATTTAAATTAGCATACAAATCCGAATTGCCATATACGCTTAAATTACCAGATAATAAAGTATTTTCAGATACTGACAGATTGCCTTGCAAATATGTATTAGAATATACAATTAAATTAGCATACAAATCCGAATTGCCATATACGCTTAAATTACCAGATAATAAAGTATTTTCAGATACTGACAGATTGCCTTGCAAATATGTGTTATCGTATACAATTAAATTACTATTTATTGTTGCATTTCCGGAAACATTTACATTTTCATACAAATCTGTATTTCCGTATACAAATAAATTATCCAATAATGTTGTATTTCCAGTTACTGAAAGTGTTCCTAATAAGGTTGAGTCTTCCAATACTTTTAAATTTGCATCAACTGTAACGTTACCACTTACATCTAAATTACCAAATATTACTAAGTTACCGCTAATATCACTATTAAATGCAATATAAGAATTAGATTGACCAACACTGTCTGTTACATAAAAATTTCCTATTGAATTATATTTACTTTTTACTATATTATGAGATGCTGCATAATTCATTCCCCCAAATTTTCTGAATGACATATATATATAATATTCTATTAAATATTATTTATAGTAATGTATTTTATAGTAATGTATTTAACAAAAATTTTATAATGTATAACATTATGTTATAGTGTATTTCTTTGCGAAAAAATATTACGTTTTTTGCTGTGTTTTTGTTTTTGGTTTTGTTTTTGTTTTTGTTTTGTAGTCGTATTTTTTTTAAAAGATTTTTTTAAAGATTTTGATGAATTTTTATATCTGTATAAAGATTGAGGTCTTATAGTTTTGTTAATTGATTTTGGAATCAAAAATTCTTCATTATCTAATGGGCTAGATATGTGTGTTAACTTATTATCAATTAAATTATTTAGTGTAGACACTATTGTGGGTATAGATTCATTTATATTTTGTTTTTCTAATTCTTGGTTTGGAACTTTTTCTAATTTTTGGTCATTATACATATTATTATATATTTTAAAATCATCTAGTTGTAAATCAGTCTGATTGCTACCTTTAACATTTTTATTTTTAAATTCTTTATATAATTTAAGCAATCTTTTGTCTATAGGTTCTTCTACACTTTTTATATTTAAAATATCATCTAAATTAATGTTTAAATTATACATTTTTTTATTACCATTATCATTTACAAATAATTTAGCATCACCAATACCATTAATATAGTTTGCTTTTAATTTAATTTCTTTATAATTAGTAGTCATATTTATAATAAAATTATATAATAATATATAATAATATATGGAATTAAATTTTTCCGAAATAAAAAAAGAACAACCCATAAAACAAAAATCTAAATTTACTTATGATGATATACTTAACTCATTAAATATGGTTGTTAATGATAGAGGTGAATTACAATATATGGCACCAAAACAGCCGCAAGCTACAAATGGAAATACTTATTTAAAAAATAATTTTAACCAAAACAAACTAGTGTCAAATAAGTTAGCAACGGACAAGTTAGCAATAGACAAGTTAGCAATAGACAAGTTAGCAACAGACAAGTTAGCAACAGACAAGTTAGCAACGGACAAATTAGAACCAGAATTAAAAAATAGTGCAATTTATAATAAACTTTTTAAAAATTATAAAGAAATTAAAGAACCACCACAAATAAAGCTACTTACACCTCAAGAATATAAACAACAAATGATACTAAATAAAATAAAAGCACTTAAAGAAAAACAACGAATAGCCCAAATAAAACCTACAAAACTAATATTTGTTAATGGAAATAATAGTATTCAACCAAATGTTTATCCTCAAACAAATTTAAATAAATTGTTCAAGGGTGTAAATAGCTAATTATTATATATCTATACTTCATTCACTTTATCTTCATTTTTTAAATTTTTTTCTAAAACATATTTTTCTACAATTTCTTTTAAATCTTTAACGTCTTTTTTGTTGTCATAAGCATAACAAAAAGGCCAACATATAACATTTCTGTCTTCATTATGTTTTTTCTTTTCATTCTTTTTTCTATTTTTTTCTTCTAGTTCAAGTTTTTTTCGTTTTAAGATTTCATGCTTTTCTTCTTCTTCTCTTCTTTTTTTATCATCGTCTTCTTTGTCTTTAAATGGATCCATAATTCCACTAATAAATTTGTTAAGCTTTTCGGGCTCTTTTAAGTCTAATACATAATCTTTACAACAAAATAGTTTATAAAATATGCGTCTGCACCAATTTTTTTTAATTATTTCTGCATTTTCTATTTCTTGTAAAAACATTTGGTCTACAACTGAATAAGCTGATTTTAAAACTAATATTTCTTTTACGCAATCGCGTTTCATATTAAACAGTTGTAATAATCTTTTATTTTGTGTCTCAGAAATTGGAGATTTTGTTGTTCCTAAGTTATTATAATATCTGATTTCATTTTTTATATTTTTTAAAACAGTTATTGCTCTCTTTTTTTTATCTTCAATTTTTTTAATTATTGAAAATATATTTGTGTTATAAATAATTGGATATCTTAGTCGTATTTCTCTCGGAACGATAAACTGATTTGTTTCTTTTGATTCAGAAATTTTTTTTTGAACATCTTCAATGGTATTAATTAATATTTTTTCAATATTAATATCATCATTTTCTTGAATATAGTTTCCGCTTGCATCAGTTACATATGGAAACAACAATATGGAGCCAGATTTAAATTCAACAATAGTTTGTAATTTATCATATTGATGGGCTGATGTCTTATATGCTTCTGCTCTTGCATCTAATTTATAAAAATTAACCAATGCCAATAAAAAAGAAATTAATCCATTAACAGATGATATAAATATTGATCCCCATGTATAATATTGAATAATTGCAGCTAATACAGTTGCAGATGTCGAGAGAAGAATTGCTGGTATCATTAAGAAATTGAGATGCATTTCCGAATGATGCTTTGCTTCCATGCATATTATTTTTTGTCCTTTTAAATAACTTGCTAATATGTCGAGTGAATTTGAATACTTATGTGGTTTGTCGAAATAATTTAAATCGATGCTTTGTTCAACTTGTTTGTAATTTAATCTTTGTTTGTATTTTTTAGAAATAATTCCAGTTTCAATATCTTGTTTTGTTTCAGAATTTTGAATACTTGAATCTTCGTTTTCACTTCCTTCAATGCTTGCGTCTATGTTTAAATAACTTGTATCGTAATAATTATCTTTTAATATATCGTTTATTTCGTATACTATATTATCTTCAAGATTTGCTTTACTCGAAATACTTGGAAGCCTTAATAATCCATCTAACTTAATGAAATTTGACATATATATCTTAGTTATATTTTTCTATTTTGTATTTTGTTCTTATTTATTGTTTTATTTATTTTTATTAATTGATTTATTTATTTTTATTAATTGTTTTATTTTTTATATACAAATATTTTATGGTGTCTAAAACAAAAAAAAATGGTCGTGGAAGTGCAACAAGAGGATGGAAAAATCAAAAACCGGGATTTCACCAAAGAACTGTTATGTTACGTAATTGTGGAAAAAAATGTTTTTTAGGTCCAAATAAATCTTTTCCGATATGCAAAAAAAATACTTGTAAAGTTAGTCTTAAAGGTGTGCAATCAGCTTATATTAGAGCAAGACAATACAAGCGAACAAACATTTCAAATAAAGCAAAGCGATTGTTGCATAAATAATTATTCAATATATTAGTTTTATAATTAAAAGTATTTAAAAATAAAAATGAATACAGTTTAGTATTTGATATAATATTATATAATTAATAAAATATTATACAATAAATAAAAAATTATATAATAAAGTATTATATATAAACAACGATAAATACTTTATGATGAATAATTTTGATCCAATTGAATATGGTAATAATTGGGGAATATTTGTTGATATTGAAAATGATGACTGTGAAAAATATGATTTAAATAAAAAAAATATTATAAAAAATGTCACTGTATTTAATAATACAAAAATAAATAAAATAATGATTTTTATATTATTAATAAAAATGCTTAATATATTTATTACAATACTTATATGTATAGCTATAGCATATTTTATATATTTTGTAATTTGATTTATTATTATAATTTGATTTGTTTATTGGTAAGTAAATTTATAAATTATTTATGTGTCCCGGATTAGGCATAATATAGTATGGATTGTATTCTTGATAATTTACATAATTATTTTCGCCACAAATAGTATTTCCGAATAAACTACCATTTGGATCTATTGTATATTTTAAATAAGGATTAGTTGTTGTGCTATCTATTGTTGTAGGCGATGTATCCGTTCCATTATTTTTTATAACTGATACATTTTCTAAATTTAATTTAGTTATTAAATTTATATTTAAATTTGCAGAATTAACATTGCTACAATCGTAATTATTTAAATTTTTTAATTTTTTAAATAAAAGTAGTTGTTCATAAGATAAGCCTTTGGGACAAATTGATGAATTGCAAAAAATAGTTTGGGCTTTTTTGTTTGTAATATAATCACTTGATTTGTATTTACTTTTAAATGTGCTAAATGTATTTCTTCCGGAAGTAGTTTTAAATGAATGTGCCATTTATATTTTATTAATATATTTAAAAAAATGAATTTAATAAATATATAAGTGTATTTAATATTAGTGTATTTAATATTAGTGTATTTAATATAATTTTATTTAATATAAATAATATTAATTTAAATTATGAATTGTTTACAATCACTTTTAAAGTTTTTTCAAAATTGCTTTAATAATATTTATAAAAACAATAATAATAAAAACAATAATAATAAAAACAATAATAATAATAATAATAATAATAATGATAATAATGACAATCAAATTATATTGTGGGATGACACTATCCCTTTTAAAGTTCCAATATCTGAAGGATATGTTATAAAAGTGTATGATGGCGACACAATTACTATTGCGTCTAAATTACCATTTGAGGGTTCTCCACTTTATAGATTTTCAGTAAGACTAAATGGAATTGATGCCCCAGAAATGAAAAGTAAATTTGACGAAGAAATACAAATGGCAAAAATAGCAAAACATAAATTAAGTGAATTAGTTTTAAATAGATGTGTTTCATTGCAAAATGTTAATACAGAAAAATATGGTCGAATTCTAGCTGATGTATACATAAACAATATATATGTTAATGGATGGATGGTGGAACAAAAGTTAGCTGTAAAATATGACGGAGGAACAAAACATGTTCCAAAATCGTGGCTAAAATATTATATAACTGGATCTTATTATTAATTGATTTATGATTAATTGATTTATGATTATATGTCGTATACAACCGTCAATGTCAAACAAAAACTATAATCCATATTATTTAATTCTAATACTCTACCATATTCATCGAGTAACTGAATATTAAGATTTTGTAGATTAACTGGACCAAAATATTCTCTCGGAGTTGTAACTATATTAAAATTATTTTCGTTAAATAGTGCGAATGGTGGAGCGTTTAAAGATATTCTTGCTAATATATTTTTATTTAAAATAGAAGAATTAAAAGCACTATAAAAACCATTATTTACATTGTTATTGTAATCATCAATTGCTAAATATAAATATCGTGGGCCTAAAATATCAACAATCCCTTCTGATACATAATTTTGGTTGTTTACATAAATACCATTTCTAAATCCAAGTGTCCATCCAAATTTTAGTGGCAAAGGCGTATTTCTATCATCAATGCCAAATCTATCTGCTTGAAAGTTTAATTCAAAGTTAAATGGTGATGGAACAGATGGGTCTAATCCAACCATCATTTGTCCACTTCCATTATTATTATTATTATTTGTATCATTTATATTCATTAAAAATACAATATACTGAAAATTACCAACTAAAAGTTGTAAGGCTCTATTTATAGCGGATACTATTCCCGAATAGTCGTAATTACCATCTGGTATTGTAACTACTTGAGAATCTCCATCTATTGAAATACTAAAAAAATTATTACCGAATTGTTTTGAAATATTATAATATGTGGTAGGTAATTCAAATGCAGATAGTTGCATTGTTAATACATTATTTATAGTTAGGGGAAGATTTACATTAAAATTTGATGATGGAGATGAATAATAATTATTTCTGAATCGTGTGTCTACATTAAGACTCTTTTTTAAAACTTTTTTTTTAAGTGGATTAAATACTCCCGGAAAATATTCACTTGGATATGAAGATAAATATGGATGTTTTTTCTGTATTTGAACCATATGTTCATTTTGGTTTTCTAACATGGTTGGTTGTAATTCATAATTTGAGTTATACACATTTTGCACTACTTCTTGAAAACTTTTAATATTATTGGTATTATTATTAGTATTTTCATTTTCTTTTAATAAAATTATTTTTGCTTGAGTTATAAAATTAATTGTTTTATTTTTTGTTTCTTTATTTATTTCATTATTGCTATTAATATTATCTTTAATTATTCTCTCTTTATGATCAATTATATTTTTGTCATATTTTGAAGGTAAATCAAATATTTTAATTAATTCATCTTTGTTGTAATTTTCAATATTTAGATCAAAGTTCATATATATTTAAATAAATATATTTAAATAAAAAACTTAAACCAAAAAACTTAAACCAAATAATAATAATGAATCAGATTATTGATATGACACCAATACTAAATATGGATGAATGTGTAATATCCCAAAGTGCTATAAAATCAACTATATATACGATTACTTTTTTAAAAAATAACAAAAATATAATTAATTCTGTAGTAAAAACAAAGATATTAATGGGTGCAACTGCATACGATAATTATTATTCTTGTTCATTTAAAGCTACTTCTGTTTGTTCATTTAAACAGTTTCAAATGTATCTTAAAGAAAAAAATGGCGATATAACTTTACCATATGATTTTACATTGAGATTAATAAGTAATTTATCTTCACAACTAAAGTATCTTGTTACTTTTTGTAATGTAACATTTGTAGGTTATGATTTAGATAATATAATTGTAATAGACTATAATAAATTTATTTATGTGAATCAAGTAATAAACATAACAGATAATTTAATTACTTTAACATGTCCTTTTACTAAATATGATTTTTTTATGTCTCCAGAATTAATTTGTGTAGATTCTTTGCCATGTAAAATAGATTATAGGTCAATATATTATAGTTTTGCATGTTTAATTATATATTGTATCACTTGCCAATTATATAATTCATCCCAAATAATTGATACATATTGTGTCTACGATTATTTTAAAATATATAAATATTCTGAAGAAACTACAAATATAGATAATTTACCGATTAAAGGAACAAAATTATTTGGGTTATTGAAACGATGTTTGGAAAAAGATATTAATTATAGATGTATTTTATATATCTGATTTATTTGTATTATTTGTATTATTTATATTATCTTAGGTTATTCTATAATGTCAATAGTTGCTTTTAAAAATAAATCTGTTATAAATTATGGATCTAAAAGATCCGGAAAACCTCCCGGTGGTTTTTGGTTACCTCAAGGGCCATTTGGTAATTCAACGTCTGTATTGCAAACTGCAAAATCTACATATGGGCCTAAAGGGTTTTCAATAAATGGTGGTCATAGAAATGTAGGTTATGTAGGTAAAACATATCAATTTTCAAAACAAGGAACTCCATTTAGAGGAGAACATCCATTAGGAAGTGGAGGAACATTTGGTCAATATGCAACCCCTCTACCTTCATTTAATGTAAAGGAAGTCGATGTATTAGGTGATCAATATTTGTATATTAAACCATCTGTATTGTCTACATATGGAATGTTACGTAAAAAATATAGATGGGCATACAATGGCCAATATCCAAATGCATGGGTTCAACCAGTATATACTGGGAATCAAACTGATTCCGCGAGTGCGAAGGTATATACACAAAATAAAAGTGCTGCAAATATGTGTAATGTAGATATAAATAAATCATATAAATTTATTGGAAATGTAAAGAAATGTGGTCCTACCCTATGTAGCACATCTACTGCTAAATTTAAATATAATAATATGGCAAGTAATGCACCTTATACTAAATTTACAAATCAACCATTGACTTCAAGTGAATATACTTTATACATTCAAAGAGGTTGTGCAAATCCTACTGGTGCAACCAAGCCGTTTCCTTATGCTGTTCAAACTGGCACTGGTCAGTCTGCAGCTGGAACAAGTATTACTAGTTTCGGAAACGCATGTAATACTTCAAATATCTATTTGACACCTCCAGAATGGTATATTAAATCATCGTCTGGTATGTCTTAAAATACATTTTATTATATATTTTTTATAAATTTTTATACATTTTTTTATAAATTTATAAAAAATAACTTAAAAATTTATGAGTATACTTATTTAACAAGTATGCGATCTGTTCTTAATAATGAGTTGTTGAATACATATGGAAAATATATGTTACTTAAAATCTTTATTGATAACAAAGATGTTGAATTAAAAAATAAGTATATAGAATTTGCAAATAATCATAATAACAAATTGTTAAATAATCAGTTAGATGCCGGGGTTGATTTATTTACTCCACATAATTTGTCTTCTTCTGAATGCGTAAATAAAGTAGATTTAAATATTATTTGTGCAGCCCAAATGTATTTGGATAATGGAAAGCAATATAATACTGGTTATTATATGTATCCGCGTTCAAGTTTGTCAAAAACACCATTGAGACTTGCAAATTCGGTTGGAATAATTGATGCCGGATATAGAGGTCATCTTATTGGAATGTTTGATTTAGTTACTTCAGATAGATACATAATAAATAAATATGACAGATTGCTTCAAATTTGTGCACCTGGGTTAGTTCCAATTGTCATTAATATTGTGGACAACATTGGCGACCTTGGTGAAGAAACAGAACGCGGTGAAGGCGGTTTTGGGTCTACTGGAAGATAACTAAAAATTAAAAATATAATAAAAAAGTATTCAATATTTTTATTAGGATTTTAAAAAAAAATATAGAATGGGAAAAGAATTATCAAAACTAATAAAATTATTAATAATAAATAATTAATCTAACTTGATTTATGATAATTGAAATTAATTTTTATAAATGTTGTTCTATTAAATCTGTTGAACATATCCCATTTGTTTCTTGTACAACCATTTTAAATCCAATATTTCCACTATGTTCATTACAATATAATTGATAACAATTTTTTAATGTATTTTCATACAAAGATGAATCATTGTTTAATAAACTTACATTTAATAATTTTCTACCTAACCAATCTTCATAATAATGTCTTCTTTTAGTTATTATTGGTTTTTCAACTTGACAGAGATAACTTCCTCTAGCAATCCAATAGTTATACCACCCCCAGCCAATACCGCCACATGTAGCTGTAATTTTATCAATAGATGGAAATATTGTAAATATTTCATAAATTAAATTAATATCTTTTATTATTTGCTCACAATTATGAGTTCTAGGGCCTTGTAAAAAACATTGACTATCATAATAAGTTGTAAAATGTGTAATTCCTTTTGAATGAAAATACATTATAATATCATTTGATTTAGTATGTTCTTGTGATAAATCCCAAACTTTTTTTATACCTGGATATTCGTATTGGTTGATTGAATTACATTCAATAATTATGTCTATATTTGGAAAATAATTAAATATTTTGTTTTTTAACTCTATTTCATCATCTTCATTAATTGTACATATAATATAAATTTTTGATACATATGATGCAACAAATTTAATTTGATTTTCAATCCAAGTAAAATAATTTGTATTAATTAAACAATTTATATAATATACAACGTATAAGTTGTAATTAATTTCATTGTCTATTAAAATTGTTAAATCATAATTATCAATAATTTTATGTTCATATTTTTTTTTATAATTTTCATTTATATAAATAATATATATTAAAAAAAAATTAATTAAAGTTATGTTTTATTATAATATATTTGATACTTATATTTTTTTGATTATTTATATTTGATAAATATATATTTGTTTAATATATATTTATTATGAAAACTAGAATAAACGATTCATTAAATTTTATTAAAAGCAATTTGTTTAAAAATAAATTATTTAATGAAAATAATCAATACATTTTATTTGGTACATTTACCGTATTATTTATATTATGGGTTATAATTTATGCTATTCCTATACTATTTGTTTCATTTTTTAATACTCTTTTAGGAAATATAATACTATTGATAATTGTAATACTTATTAGCACCTATAATTATAAATACGGAATTATAGTTGGCGCTATTTTTGTAATTTTTTATCGCTCTTATAAATTATCTTCTTCATATAATTTGGCATCTTCTGTTAAAGAAGGGTTTGAATGGAATTCTTCTTCTGTAAACGATTTTTTATTGATGCAAAATACAATAAATCCGGGAATAGTTTTTGATACAAAAGTAATTCAAAATCAAGCATCACAACAAGAACTTGATTATTTTATAAAGTTCGGTCAGTGGCCTTGGTCAAAAGAAGTGGAAGATTTATATTTAGAGGCATTGGCTAGAAATTCATATGTTAGAACATATCCAAAAGATGAATTAAGAAGAATAAAAACAATATATAATCAAAATGTTATTTTAGATATTATATCTTCACAAACTAAAGAAGGTCAGTTTTTATTGAGAGGTGTTTCTATAGGAAATACTGCAGATAATATGATTGGTAGTGGTATTGGTGATTTTAGATATACTTCTGGTTTAACTCATCCAATGAATAATGTCGTAAAATGTTATCCTAATGGCGATAATGGATATGAATTGCAACAAATAAAATATAATAATAAAGATGGTGTATTTAAAAAAGAAATAGATTCGGCTGTAAATTATGACAACTTGGAACAAATAATACCCAGATTTAAATTTGTAAATGGGCCATGTAATCCTTGTCAAAATTTAAAAAAAATCGGTTCTTGTCCATTTGTTTTGGACATAAGCGGAAACAAAATGAAGGGAATAAGTTCCGTTTGGAAATATTTGTGGGGATTATAAAGTTGATGATTATATTTTTATAATTTGTTTGAATTTATTTTTATATTCAAGAAATTGATAATTTACGAATTAAATTCTTTAAATCTTTCTTCCATATATTCTAATGCAGTGGTCTCATTAAAAAACTGCTTTTTATATTGAAAAGGAATGTTTTTCATTGGAATGCTTACACTAATACGGTTTGAATATTGTTGTTGTATTTCAAAATATTCGGTTTCATTATGTTTTTTTGTATAAACGACCCATGTAGGGTCACTTTTTATTTTATGCCAACCGTATGTGGCACATAATGTATTAAATTCATTTAATTTTAAACTGATATTTTGATTTTGATTTTGTGGTATATTTGTTGTCATTGTATATTAAATTGATATTATGTATTATTATCATAATATCTTTAAATAATTTAAGTGTATTAATTGTTAGTGTAATGTATATATTGATATTTATCTGACTGTATAGATGAATATAAATAAATATAATATCTAGTTATTATATATTATGAAAGTTGCATTATATACACCAATCCGAAATGAAACAAGAATTGTTGAATTTATTACTCACTATGTTTTGCTTGGTTTTGATTATTTTATTTTATTTGATGATAATTCAGATAAACCTATTTCTGATGTATTAAGTGAAAATAATTTTGACCTAAACATGTTTAAAGTTATAAAAAATGTTTTTTATAAAGATATTAAAGGTATATACTTAGGTAGCCATTGGCATAAATTAATACTGCCTATTTTATATGAAATGCAAATGGATTATTTATTTAATATAGATGCGGATGAAATATTATATTTAAAAAATTATACAAATATTAAAGACTTAATTAATAGTTATAGTCCATTTGATAGTATTTATATAAATTGGTTATGTATTGGTGATAACATAAAAACAAATGATAGCGATAGTGTTATAAATACATTTACACGTTGTCCAAATACATTATTTCCAGTAGGTAAATCTTTGGTAAAGGTGTCATCATTAAGTATTGATGGGACCGAAAACTTTATATGTCCTCATTTTATTAAACTTAAACAAAACAGTATGCGTAAAGACATATATAACACAATATATGATAGTAAAAATATTAATTTATCTGTATCTCAAGCACCTATATATTTAGCTCATTATTTATATCAAGACATAACTACTTATGTAGAAAGAAAAGTGTGCAGTGATCTTCATATAGAAGTCTATTATTATCATGTATCAGAATATAATATGAGAACCAAATTATTATCAAACTTAAAAAAATATAAAGAACAAATAATTGATTGCGTTTATAATAATTGCAGCGATTTACAAATTATTGAAATGTTCAAAGAGGTTGATGATGAAGCTTTTTTTGATTTTGTTAAATCTGTTGTAAATAGATATAACCATGTTTTATTTGATAAAAATATGTCTAAGAATCTCAATGTTATTAATTTTCATGATCAATTAAAATGTTTAAAACATAACAAAATATAAAAATCATTAAATATAAAAAAGCAATTTAATTTTATAAATTTTATATAAAATTAAAGTTATTAATAAATTTATAATAACGAAAATATAATCGCTGCTTGTAGGAGTCGAACCTACGACCTTCTGGTTAACAGCCAGATGCTCTAACCAACTGAGCTAAAGCAGCATAGATAGCAGTAAAAGTAAAAATATCGGGGAAAGGACTCGAACCGATGAACTTATTACTCCGATTTATATTTATACATGAGGTGGGACTCGAACCCACGAACCATCAAGGATATGATCTTAAGTCATACGCGTTTGACCACTCCGCAACTCATGCATTAAGATCTATTTTAGGTCATTGCATGTTCCTTTTAAAAAAAATTGTTTTTAATTTAAATTGTATTTTGCTGTGAGGAACAAAAAGAGATTCAAATTCTCTGGTGATAACCATTACACTATAAGACCACTTATCAGTAAGACCAATATTAGTAAGACTACTAATATTATTATATTATTTTTAAATAATTTTTATAAAATAATTTATGCTCATGAAGGGGCTCGAACCCTCGACCTTAGAGATATAAGCTCCATGCGCTAACCGACTGCGCCACACGAGCGATATATTCTCGGATGCTGGCATCGAACCAGCGACATTTAGATTTACAGTCTAACGCTCTGCCAACTGAGCTAATCCAAGGATATATTTTGTGCTGATATCGTTTATTAAAATACTACAAATTTTATTTTATTGTTGCTGTGCGATATCATAGTATCTTATATACTTGGCTTTAAGTAGTTTTTAGGCGTATATTATATTATTAAATATTTATTTTTTTTGTAAACTTTTGGTTTTCGTTTTTTTATTTTTTTCTTTTTTTTGTTTTTCTTTTTTTGTTTTTTATTTTTTTTGTTTTTCTTTTTTTTAAAGGATTTAATTCTTCTAATAATTTATCAAAATCTTTCCAAAGTACTATTTCACTTGGTCCGTCTAGTTCTTCTTCACTATATTTATTGCTTGGTTTCAAATATTTTTCATTTATTATTGTTCCATCGTATTCATTTTCAAAATATGTTTTGACCAAATTGTGATATTTTCTGTTACTTTCACCTCCCGAATATTGTTCATTAGGATCACTGTAAAATAATATTTTATCATTTAGTGGTTCTATTGTTTCTTCAATTGATTCGCGAATATTTCCGTCTCCAATATCTAGTAAATTAGGTTTTATTTTAAATATATATTTTTTATGAATATCTCCGTATGATGAACCATAATTTTCTTCTAAAGCAAACCATTGTAATCCAGACATATTTTTTGGTTCTGTTTTATCTAATGGAGTATCTTTATGAAACTGTTTGTATATTATAGTTCCTTTTTCCATATTATATACAAATAATTGTAAAAATAATATTAAAAAATTTAATTATTTAAATTGATTAATTATTTAAAACAATTAAATTATTTTAAATAATAAATGAGTTTAACTTGTGTTACTGGTTATTGGAATGTTAAAAACAAACATAATGACAAATATAACGAATGGTTCAAAAATACATTATCTATAAATTGCCCATATATCATTTTTACCGACATAAATAGTATTCAAATGATAAAAGAGTGTAGACAAGGGTTTCCTACATATTACATTAATTGTGATATTGAAGATTTTTACACGTATAAGTATAAAGATAAAATGATAGTAAATGATGTTCATTGTCCAAGTGTTGAATTAAATTTGGTATGGAATGAAAAAATATTTATGATTCAAAAAGCGGCTATTATTAATCCATTTAACAGCGATTGGTTTAAATGGATTGATGCTGGAATATGTATTTATAGGAACGTTAAACCATCGAACATTATATTTCCGGATAATGATAAATTATGTAGTTTACCTACTGATAAATTTATATATTCCTCGTCTAATAAATATATCGCTGGGTTAGTTTCAAATACAAATTGTTATCATCATATTTCGGGAACTTCATATATATTGCATAAAAGTATGATAAATATGTTTGCAGAATTGTATAAAACATATTTAGATAAGCTGCTCGATAAAAATAACATTTGGACTGATCAAGTTATTTTAACTCATATTTATAGAGATCAACCAAAATTATTTTTTAAATTATGTGATGGTTATGGAACGATTACTAAATATTTGTATACTTAGTTTTGTATATTTTTGTATATTTTTGTATATTTTTGTATATTTTTTATATTTTTGTATATTTTTGTATATTTTTTATATTTTTGTATATTTTTGTATATTT
>Ga0214921_10006706_pt1 | contig 15604 bp, 14 predicted proteins | sample LL1505_MetaG_FD_177992 | JGI IMG/M metagenome (GOLD analysis project Ga0214921, IMG submission 177992) | Freshwater microbial communities from Lake Lanier, Atlanta, Georgia, United States - LL-1505 | ecosystem: Environmental > Aquatic > Freshwater > Lake | place: USA: Georgia | collected...
TTAAAAATACACTTGTTGGAACTTGTAAGCAATATACTTTACCAGTGTATGGAACTATCTTATGTGTTCCAAATGATGGCACAACTTCTACTTCCTTATTATCAGTTTTATAAGTTAGCACTTCATTAAATACTTTTTTTGCTTCACATAGTTCGAATTTATCAGAATTTGATTTCTTGACATATAACATATGGTCAGGAGTAGCCTGATATTCAATATGTTCCGATTGTAATTTATACATTTGACCATCAAAATCAAATTCAAATACACCTTGAACTGCCACAAATTGAATATTATCGTTTGCATCTTTTTGTGCTACTTTAATATCCTTTCTAATCGAATAATGCATATTGTAATTTTTATAAAGAGTATCAAATCTTATCCATCCTTCATTTGTTAATACTTCATGATCTGGAGTCAAACAAAATTTATCTCCAACCATAGATGTTCTTTCAGATCTAATTCTCATTTTGATCATAGGATATCCATCACCATCTTGAATACCGGCCCATACCCTATCTACATATCCACCGGCATTAGATTTATAAGATTGTGATTCATCTTTAAATAATTTACCTTCACCATCAGATATGGGAGTAACTTTAGCGATAATAATGTCTCCACTTTCAAGTTTAGTTTCTTCAGGAGTAAATCCTTTATCATTATATTTATTATAATTACGTTCATTTTCATTAATACCTTTGACTAATGATTTATCTTTAATACCAAACTCATCATCTACTGATGTTTGACTATTCTTTTTAGAAACATCATCATATTTTTTTAATGATGTAACTCGATATAACCCTCTATCAGTAGATGATTTATTTTTAACGATACTATCTTCTTGATTGTAACCAGTATAAACAGCAATTGCGACAATAGCATTTTCACCAGCTGGTAAATTAATAGCGCCAGTATATTTAGCCCCTTTAGATGATACCAAGGGTACTTGTGGATGATATAATATGTAAGAAATATCAGAACGATGTCTGTAATTCGTTACATATACACCCATTGCTTGCCGTGCTTGTGAAAAATTATAGTAATTACGTGGAGCAACATTATGTTCTGTAAATACTGTATTACTACTAACACTACCTAACATCATCATTGGATGGAATTCACAGTGAGTATATCTTTTATACATATTAATATATCTATTAACACTATCACCTCTACTTTGGGGATTTGCAACTGGTGTTATCATCTTCTGATAATTATCATGTACATCTTTAGCATACATAGCAACCATAGTATTTTCAGATTCTTCAACATCAATATATTCAATAATATTAGGATATTCCGTTAAAAGTTGTGCCATATTATTGATTTTGCCTGGAACATCTATATTCGATAGATTAATCCTATTTAAAATCTCTTTAGTAATAACTAATTTATTATTTTCAACACGTAATAAAGGTCGAATCATACGCCCTCCATCTGTATTAATACGGATCTCATTATGAGTTCTATTATATGTTAATGCAACATGTCTATGAATTTCACCTCTCAATCGTTTTTCTCTAAGATATGAAACAATATTATAACCAGTATCAGTTAATCCAATCCATTCACCATTTATAAAAATTTTAGTATATTGTTTGAATCGGATTGGTGCAATATCAAATTCATATATTTTGAGATTGTCTGGGAGATTTAATAATATACTTTTTATCAATTCTACCTGAGCTGGCATATTTAATGATACAGTGCATGATAATGCAAGACCTTTAATTAAACCAATTTTATGACCTTCTGGTGTTTCAATTGAATCAATATAACCATAACAATGTGAATCAACGTGGCGCATATTAATAACTTTATTATTAGAAGCATCAACAGATGGCGTCATAACTCTTGTTAAATAAGAAAGAGATTGTAAATAAGTTAAACGTTGTAAAACTTGAGCAACACCTTTTTTCTTAGAAGTGCCCCATGTACCAGTTGATAATGCTTGATTAATACCCAATTCAATTGTATTTGCTTGGATCTGTCCAATGACATTTGGAATACTATCACCATTCTTCTTCTTTTTGAATCTCTTTGAACTTTCATTTATTACTTTTCTAAGATTTTGTTTGAATAATGGTTCAAATAATGTTCCTGGTAATTCAATTCTTTTATTTACATAACTATCACGATCATCTGGTTGAGTTCTACCTAAATAACACAATAACAATTTATGAACCATATATCCTAAGAAATATGATTTTTTATTAAGACTGTAATCATCATTACCCATATGTGGCAAAAAATCATTCTTCAAAATATTAATTAAAGCTGTTCTCTTTTGCATCATCTTTTCATTTGCATCTATCTCTGAATATTTTTTATTATTCTTCATTTTACTTATAAGATATGAGATAGCATCTTCTTTAGTTCGAATAGTTAATGGTTCGCCATTTTCTAATCTAAATAATGAATCATATGTTTTATCCATTGAATGTTTCACAATATTTAACATATCAACATCATTCATATCATACACAATATATTTGTAAATATCTAAATCAGTTTCAATACCAAGAGCTCTCATCATAACAAAGATAGGAATTTCAGTAAATTGAGTCATATTTAGAATAATAGAGAGATCTTTTCTCATACGAACACTACAAATTTGTAAATTAGAATGAACATTAGTATTTTTACTATTAATCTGGCATGTATATATTAAACCATCAGTAAAAGTTGGATCCTTCTTTGTGAATACCAAAATTTTATTATCACCTATTTTCTCTAAGGATAAAATTATTTTTTCACTTCCTTTAACAATAAAATAGCATCCTGGATCAAATTGACATTCTGTATTTTTAATGTTTGGAGCAACATGTGGTTGTGTCACACAGTAAGCCGATCTTAACATAATTGGAATTTTACCAACTGGAATTGTATCCGAATATAATACTTTTTCAGTCTTTTCACCTGATAAAACATTAACGGTTTCCATAACCTGTTCCACAAATGTTGTTAATTTACTGGAATATGTCAAATTTTTTATTCTCGCTATTTGTGGTGTCAATATTGGTTCTCCTGGAATTTCCTCAGTCGGTACATGAAATGATATATTCGAAAAACGAAATAAATGTCTTATTATCTTGTTATCATCCGGTTTCACTTCCTCGTCCAATACAAAATTACCATCTTTCAAACATTGTGATATTGTCTCATCTATAAACTGATTATATGAATCATATAAATGACTGTATTTTGAAAATTTATTTTTAAAAATTAAGTCCATTACTACCTCTAATTCTCTGGTATTTAATTCATTCGTCACATTGTCATAATATCTTGATTCTACTGTATCAGTGACATTTTTAAATGTTTTGGCTGAATTCGTTTGTTTGGCTGACATTAATTATACTAATATACTTTATAACCTTATATTAATTTATTAATAAATCAATTTTTTATATATATATGTATATATATTGTATATATTGGAACTATATACAATATATGGTTCTAATATAATTACTATATATTTAATCTAATCTATCTATTTCATCTAAACTCGGAATACTTGAAATATTTGTATTATTTAATACTTCTGTTGTATTAGATCCAAATTTTGGTAATCCAATATCATGTAATTTATCCAAATCTATTGTTCGTTTTTGTGGTTGTACTTGTACTTGTACTTGTGTTCGAACTTGTGGTTGTGATGACATCATCATCGCAAATACTTGTTGTGTAAATAAAGTCACCCCCTCTTTAATAATACGTTTACTACAATCAAGATTTAATAAATATGTCCCAAATTGTCGTCTTTTATTCAACATATAATTATTACATTTGTCAAATAATTGCGGAACATATAATATTTCTGATTTACTAAATACAAATTCGATTGGATAAGATATGTATTTTTTAACAATTTTATATGTTTTATTAATAACAGGACCATAATTTAGTGGCGATTCATCAAATGCCTTAAAACAATCATTTAAGTTATTACATTTATAAATTGATGTATTATCATCAGCATCCATATCATTAGAAACAAAATCATCACTTTTAATTCGCATATCAATAAATTGGTTAATAAGTCGGAACATCATAAAAGAGAAAAAAGATGGGAAGAAAACTGTCCAATAATTTAAAAACCAAAACAGGAACAAGAATACAAGTAATTCGATAAACATATTAATAATTAAATATACTAATAAATATTTAAATATGTTAAGATTTTAATTTTCCAAATATTTGAAAACGAGAGACACATAATAACTACTGACTCTTTTCTGTATATCGCTCATTTTTCGTGAATTTTTTGATTTATAAAACAAAAATGGTTTTCTATCTATCAAAGTTATATTATGTTTTTCAAATTCACTGATCAAATTATCTATATCAACTATAAATTCTACTGAACCACTCGCTACTCCATGTGCTCCTTTAAAATATACTAATATTGGTACTGATGATTTATTATTTTCTTGTTGATTTTGATCAGAACCATCGTCATAACGACTTATAGTAAAAATAGGTTCAGTATCATTTCTAACTTCAATATGTTTACCATTTTGTATTTCTTTAGAAATTTTATTACCATCCATACAATTAATAAAAATAATACATCCATCTTTCATAACATTTAATAAATTTGTTATTAATTGATCCAGATTATGGATCATATAATGTATTGTATATTGTAATGTTATAATATCATATTTATAATCAAAAATTTGTTTATATATATCAGATTGTTTCCAGTCAGCATCACCGGTTCCATTTATTATTTCTATATTTTTGATATTATATCGTTCCATTCTTTCATATGCATTATTGATAGAGTGAATAGATGGTTCGATACCAATAACATGGTCAATCTCCATTTCTTTCCACATCTTCATATCAGTCATTTGACCGGAACCTATGTCTAATAATGTTTTTAATCCTTTGCCATATTTCTGAAATATTAATAGTTTTACATCCGCATGATACCTTTTTATTAGTGATGTATCTGGATCATAAATTGTTTTACCTTTATAGATATCAAAATTTTCAGAGGTACATCGTTTAATATAAGTTTGTAGCTCTTCAATTTCCATATTATATTTATAATAGTCTCTCAATTTGAATTTAATAGTTTTAATCAATTTTTTGATGTAACTTCTTGTAAAAACGACCAATCTTCCTTGACGTATTGTCATATTTGGAACACATAAATTTTCTATTTTATAACCATTTATTTTCTCTAACATTATTAAATCTGTTAAACTTGATGCATTGCTTCTTGACAATATTTTTTTTATAGTTAGATCTAAATTAAAAAATTTAATACCCATAATAATCATATGATATTTTGGATTTGATACAACATCAAATATGTCGGATGCACCTCCAAGATTTGGTAATGTTGTTGTCAACCATTGACTTTGATATTTTACTATTTTATGATTGTTTTCTATCCAGTTATTATTTTCATCTCTAATATGTAAATCTATGTCCAATTTATATTCATTAAATCGATCCACTGTATCGTCTACATATTTACGATTTTTATTTGTTATTATTAATACATCGACGTCACGTGTATAGGTTAAACCAATTATTTGAAATATAGCACCACTCATTACCAACATTCTGTCTCTTTGATATGGTTTATTCGTTTGTGATATATGTAAATATTTATTTAACAATACATATATATCACTTGCATCTTTATTTTTACCATTTATAAAATTTATAATACGATCCATTTTTTGATATTTTAATATGTTTATCGATTCAATACCACAAACATAACCCAATATCTCATAACTATTCTTTAATTCTATATAATTATTATCATCTTCTATTTTATCTTTAGTAAAAATAATATATACATCATATAACATATCATTCTGATCAAAATCAATATCTGGTATTTTTATTGAATTATCGATTGCCAATATGTCATTATGTTTATTAAATAGTTCCAATTGAAATAACAAATTATCTTTTGATATTTTGTCTAATTTTAATAAACGATATGTGTCATCTGATGGTTTATGTAATTTATTAGATAAATAAATATTATATTTATTAGCCAACAATTCGATTCGTACAGCTTCTAAAATATATGGATTATCAGTTGGTATTTCTTTTAAAGGAGACGCCATTTCTGATATTTGTTTTTTTGATTCTTTATAAAATTCTAAATATGGATTTTTTTCTATATAATCATCCAATGATTTCAATATATTTGTCGTTATCATCAATATATTATTATATTATAAAATCATTATATTTACTCATTTTAATATATCAATTTTTCTAATATATTATTTTACCAAATATATTTTTTAATTGAAAATATTATTTACAATGTTATTTTTATTTTTTTTTATTATTTGTAGATCTATTATATATATATTATAATATGTTAGAAATATTGATATTGAGTATTAAAAATTAAGTACAATCAATATCCTATATATAGAACATATATTATGGATCATATTATAATATATATATAATTACATCATATGGAAAAATTGATATTTTAATTAAATGGTTTAAAGGTATAATATATAAATATATATAGAAGAATGACCGATACAGAGAATGATGAGTTTAATTGTTTAGATAATATAAATGATGAAAATTTATGGTCGTTATTTGATAAATATGCAGAGAAACAAACAAATGAAACAAATGAAACAAATGAATTGGATAGAGACAAAAACAATGTAATTAATAATTGTATTAGTTGTAATTCAATGTCTTTAATTGTTGATACATCAACATCTAATTATATTTGTACTGAATGTGGAACAATTAATACGGAAGTATTTGAACAACGACCAGAATGGACTAATTTTGAGGATGGTCCAAAAGATAATGGAAGATGTGGAGCACCAACAAATCAATTTTCTCAGAATCTATCAATTGGAACTGTAATATCAGGAGGTAATTCAGCAATGAAACGGATTCAACAATGGAACAGTTCGTCTTATAAAGAACGATCATTAAATGATGTTCTCAAAAATATTGAAGTTAATATGAAAAGATTTATTATTAAAAAAAATGTGATTGATGAGGCAAAACATTTGTATTTTAATATATCAAATATCAAACATACTGATGGATATAACAAAGGAAAAAATATTATTATTAGAGGTTTAAATAGATTGGGTTTAATAGCTGCTTGTGCATATTATGGAGCTAAATTACAAGGTATTCCAAGATCGACCAAAGAAATTGCAACTATTTTTGGAATCAAATTAACACAAGTAACCAAAGGCTGTCGTAAATTTTTAGAACTTAATAATTATCAAAGTAAGACATACACATTGCATTCATCACATGCTCACGATTTTATTGATCGATTTGGTTATAAATTAAAACTTAAAAAAAATCATATTGATATCGCTATTAGAATCGCTGAAAATATCAATAAATTAGATATTGCATCAGATCATCAACCTACATCTATGGCTGCTGGAAGTATCCTTTTAACTTCTTATATTTACGATCTTAATATTCCCAAAAAAGAAATATCAGAAGTGTTTAATATATCTGAAGTTACCATTACTAAAGCTTTTAAAAAAATATTTCCTTATAAAAAAATACTTATCAGTAATGAACTTACTAATATTGTTCTTAAAAAAATACAAAATAAAATTAATATTAATTGTAATACTACAAATATAATTACTGACGACAACAATAATAGTACTAATTCTAATGATGATACTGTTTCACAAGATAATTCTGATATTAAATCTAATCTCAGTAAAATTTTTATTATGCCAGATGATTATAATTCTGATGATCTAATTAGTGGTAATACTACATTATCCTCTATATTAACTAATAGTGACACACCAAACATAACTATTAGCAAAATCAATGTTAATATCGAACAAATTTCAAATAATGTTGTTAAACGAAAACGAGGAAGACCACGTAAAATACAAAATACAAATATAACCGATACTCCAACTGGTTTAAATTTACCATTAAATACAAATAAAAATACTATCGATTTTTAATTATTTTTCTGGCAACTATTTTTTTATCCAAATTATAATATTTTTTCAATTGTTTCAAAAAAAAATCGATCTATAATTAATTTTATTTAAGCCATTACTTATAATTTTTAAATTATTATACGTTTATAATTTAAAAATTTATTAAGATTATAATTTATAATATACAACAATGTCAACTACTATTATTAATACATCAACACAAGAATCTGTTCCATCACAAGTAACAGAACCTAATACTGTTCAAACAGTTGTTTCAAATACTGAAACAGGTGGTGCTAATATTGTCGAACAGTCTGTTAGCAGAGGGGGAAGTAGAAGTTTTAAAGTAAAATTAGAAGAGAATGGTCCATTATATGGTCGTTATAATGGTGATTCACCATATCAAGCAGCAAATAAAGCTCTGTCTGAAATTGTCCGTGATAAAGTAAAAAATGGTAATATTGATGATAGTGAAATTAATTTTTTCTTAGTTGAAAGCACTAAGGGAAGTACTAAAAAACAACATCAATATGTTGGTCGAAGAATCAAATTAGATGTTCCAATTGAATATCCAGTTGCGAATGGTGTAACTATTAAAAAAGAACATAAAAATTTTCTTCGTAAAGTTAAACGACAAAATGTTCGGGGACTCGCTTCAACCGCTCCTACATTACCAGATGACGTAATTCAATCTGTTCAAGTAGCTGGTTCAACAACAGTTGGAGTTGGAGAAGTAGCTCAACCACTTGTGTTATCAACACAAACTACTGCAACATCAACAACCGTAAATGTTTTGGTCTAAATAAATATTATTATAAAAAATTAAAAAAAATTAAATAATTAAATAAATTAAATAATTTATTTAATTACTATATAATGAAAGCAATAGAAATATTACCACGACTATGGATTGGGACAAATAAAATAATTTATAAAGATCTTGATTTTTTTAGAATAAATAATATTCGTTATGTAATCAATCTATCACCAAATAATACTAATTATTTTAAACATGTAACTTATTTTAATATTAAATTAAATCCAGAATATTTAACCACAGAAATGATTGTCTATATGAATAAATTATTTTATGCTGTAAATACATTTATAACCAAAGGATATTCACATAATATTGGTATTCTTATTATTGACGACACTTTTAAATTATCACTCATGTTCGGTTGTGCTTTTATTATGGAAAAATTAAAAGTTTCTTATTATGACGCTATTAAATACATCCAATTACATATGCCACATAACTTTAATATTAATAACACTATTAGTATCATACCAAAAAAATCATTCACTTTTACAATTGGACCTCTTTCATATAGATCTTCTAATGATACAGATACAAGCATCATACAAACATCATCCCAAAATATGGATTTTATTATTAATAATATTTTTTTAATTAATTTTGAAGCATCATTATCATCCTATCAACCATATCAACTATATCAACCATATCGCTTAATTAAATTATAATTTGTTTAATCATCTACATTTATTTTATTTATATATAAATAATTGTTTATTTATATATATTATTAATATGACATCTAAATGGCAAAATGTTTACAATAATCCTAAAAATATATTATCCATTAACGACGTTCAAATTGACCTTATTGAAGAATATAATGATGGAGATACTGTTCCAAATGAATATACTATATTAACTTATAATATCTGGGGTCTTTCTATTGACGATAATTTAAAAAAATTATTTAGTTTAAGAAAAGATATGTTAATATCAACCATTTTACAGGCAAATTCAGATTTTGTTTGTCTCCAAGAAATGTCCGATTATTCTTATAATGAACTTACTGATGTTATTCAACAATATAAATATGCATCCGAAAAACCATATATTAAACAAATTTCTCGAAAACGTAATGCTGATATTTTCTTTATGTCCAGATTTAAACCATCCAAAATTACAATATATGGACTACCCGGTATCCTCTGTTATTTTAATTCTATGATTGTCGTTGAATATATTAATCTTGTTATTATTAATGTTTATCTACAATCTGGAACAAAAAAAAGCCCAGGACAGGCTAATTCTTGGAAACAATTCTCTGAATGTAGATCTATTTTATTACAGTTTATTTATGATATTACTAAAACATTCGATAATAAAAATATTGTTCTGTGTGGAGATTTTAATTTCCATTTAGATGGAACTGTACAAGAATGGCCTGAAATTAATATTATTAATAAATTTAAATTAGATGGCTTTATTGATACCTATAAATATGTTAATCCTGATAATGATGGATTTACTGAAGATACTGATAAAAATTCTTTACGATGGAATCTTAAATTAATTGATAAAAAATATAAATTCGATGCTATTTTTTATAAATCAATCAATCAACGTAATAATAATCATTCGTCCACACTTGTTGGTTTCGATACATCATATCTTAATCCTGAAAATTCTATATGGTTTATAAATAAAATGTCTGATGCTTGTGGAGATTTTGATAAATTAAAAAATGTTATAAAAATTAATAACGATTATCTAATTCCAATTAATGCATCTGATCATTTCGGTGTTCTTACTACTATCAGGAACTAAATCTTATTACAAATAATGGTTTTTTTGATTTATCAATTGGAAATATGTAATCTATTCTCTTTCCAATCTCAATAAAATCAAAACTACCAGAAAATTCAATCCCTTCTTTAATATATTTATTTGTAATTATTTTGAAATCTTCAATAAATGATATTTCATTTTTATATAAATCAATTATCTGACCATTCTTTCCTTCAAAATTTTTTAATTTCTTTGCTATATCTAAAACTATATTTAATCTTTCCACATAACTATGTTCTGACATTTTTAATATATATTTTTATATATATATTAAAAATTTAAATATGTTTGTATTTTATTATGTGTTTTAATGCTGAAGTATCTATTTCAACCTATATTTTGGGATTGATCGGTTCATTTATTTTATATAAAAAAGGTTATCCTAAAGAAGCTATCTTATATTTTTTTGTTATACAAATGCAACTTATTGAATACTTTTTATGGAAAAACCAAACATGTAATTCTTTTAATAAATTTATTACTAAAATTGGTATCATTTTAAATCATCTACAACCTATCATTTTATATTTATTAATTAAATATTTTAATGATGGACAATCATTTATATTACCAAAATGGTTAGATCTGTTTATGGTTATTTTTGTTATTATGACAATTTATTATACCAAATATGTTATGAATGATGATTGTTCCCTCATAACAGTTGAAAGTAATCCACATATTGAATGGTTATGGAATAATAAAAATTATGGTGGTATTTATTATTTATTATTCATACTTATTGTTGTATTATTAACATATTATGGTCTATCTAATGGTAAATTACATTCGGCTATTATTCTTATTGGATATGTTATATCATATTTAATTTATAATAAAAAGAAATCGGTTGGATCAATATGGTGTTTTTATGCAGCGTTTGCTCCATGGCTCCTCACATTTCTATATAAATAAATTATTATAAATATTATATTATATTATATTATATTATATTATATTATGTGCAATATAATACTATTTTTTAAAGACAATGATAATGTACAAAAAATTAAATCACTCCTCCTATCTATTATTGAATTTATTAAAATTATTTTGGCTTGTTTATTATCAATATTTGTTCCACAAAATTGTTTTAATTATCAAGATCACAAGAATGGTTGTTATAATAATACTATTTGTCAATATTCTAATTATTATCCATGTTCTATTTATGATAATTTTATAGATCTATCTACATATAATATTTTTGTTATTGTTTTTAATTTTATTTGTTTATTTATTTTTTTTGTTACATATATTATTGAAATTAAACGAGAATATTTTCTAATTAATAGTTTCGATTCTAATAAAGAATTGCCTGATGAATACCTTCATAAAATTATCGATAAATATCCTATTATTAAAAAAAAATTGTCATATTATAATATTATTTATAATAAATTATGCATCTCACTATATGTCATTTTTTGTGTTAATTGGATATTTAGTGCTGTTTTAATTTTTCATTACTTTTATCTTGATTTTACTACTATTAGCACCATGGTGTGTAATTTTTTATTGGTTATTGGTAAATTACATTCTGGTTATGTTGTTAGTTATACCTCTAAAAAAACACCAGCTATCAGCTCTCAACTTACCGAAAATTTAATTTTTAATGTTATTGATAAAAATATTATATCTCTATCTGATGATAATATTAATAATTTATCAGATATTCAAATTATTGGTTAAACTATCTTTAATATTATATAAAAATATAATTGGTTTATATTATAAATGCACAATAGTATAGATTATACATTTAATCAAATTTTCGATGAAATAAAAAATTTAAAATTTAATGGTATATCTGATATAACACTTCTACCATCTAAACAAACTGAATTAAATAAAGATCTATTAAAATTTGTATTTGAATTATTAGTTAGTAAATTTGATTTTAGAATTCTTGAAATTTATTTTTCTAACACATATAATTTTTCATATGATAATACATATGAAAACATTCAAATCCAATTACAAAATGATTTCAGAAATAAATTAATTAATTTGTATAATCGTTGTATTATTACTGGCAAATCACATATTATTTGTGATGCAGTATATATATCACCAATTAAACATGACCGTTATAATATATATAATGGTTTATTATTATGTAGAGATTTATGTTATCTTTTCAAACATCCAAAAAGATATCTAAAAATCAATCCATATAATATGACAATCGAATTGAACAGTGAAATTTTAAATGATTGTGCGTGTGAAGAATATCACAAATATCACAATACACAATTAAAAATACAACTTAACAATACAACCATTCAATATTTAAAAGAAATTTATTAAATTTTATATATAATATTGTTAATTTCTTTTTTAATTTACAATTCTCAATGAAACTTTATCATTGGAATACTACATCTTATTCAAGACATAAATCTTCTGACAGTTTTTCTGAAAAAACTATTAGATATTACTGATCTATTTACCTTCCAATAATTTTGTAAATATATTTAATAATTCACCACTATCACGCATCTCTTTCATATCTATTTCTTGTTTCTTTTCTATTATAACATTTTTATGATGTCCAATATTATAACAATGTTTTATATGATGTAAATTGGTTTCATCTGATATACTTTCATCTCCATATACAATATATTTTGTTTTTTTATTTATGATTTGACTAAGATTTTTGTATGATGGATCCAAATCATCTCCTTCAATAATGGTTTGTGGTATAAATGCTAATACATTATTAACGTCTAATATGGATCCAAATAATATTGCAGCATATCCACCTGCGGATGTTCCTACAAATAATACCTCCTTATAATTACTTATTATTGACTTTAAATATTTTACGGTTTGATCAATATTAGATGATATACCATCAATACCATAATTATACCATTTAAAATACTTATCTATAAAAAAATATTTATCGTATGATGGAAAATGTTTATTTAGAAAATTATAAAACTCAAATGTTTGTTTCTCTCTAAAATGTTGTAAACATCCTCCAAATGATACTATCAATCTATCACTATTATTTTTTATTTTTAATTCTGATGTTGTATCCATATAATATATTATTAATATATTATTAATATATATTATATTATTTCTAATATAGTCCATTTATTACTTTTAAAACGGTGGCTCTCGCTAATTTATATCTTGGTAAAACATTTCTGAAATTATCTATATCACTATCTATATATATCAATTTTAATTTATTTCGTATATCTAATAACATAGCATCATCTTGTATCGATACTTTTGACATTGTTATTAATCTATTAACATCATCAATTTTCATTTTAGTTTGTTTCATTAAATATCTTGTATAATATGCACCATTATAAATCTCTTCCATCAATTCAGATTCTCTGTTGTTATTTTTTAATACTCTGGGACATAATAAATTTGTATATAATGACATACCATCTCTATTTATCAAATATGGATCTGCTCCACATTTTAATAATATGGAACATAAAGTTAGATCACGTGATAATGCTGCATAACATAATGGAGTATTTCCTTTATTCTCCATATTATTATATAGATCTGGACGATGATCATCATCCGCATTTTTATTAATATATACATTAGAATATTTATTAACATCTGCACCACTCTTTTTTAGATATTTTATGATCTCTACTGAAATTGTATGACTATGATTTATTACTGTATGTTCAAATAACTCTTGAACTACATTTTGATCGTGATTTCCATCATTTACAACTCTTTTTATAAAATTAAACATTATTTCTTCTGTTAAATGTCTAAAATAACGTAATATGTCATATATTTTTTTATATTTATAAGGATATCTTGTTATGGCATTTTCATATACACCATTTATGATTTCAGATCTATATTCTTCTAATTCTTGATCATTTATTTCAATATTGATATTCATTACATCATCGTGAGCTGCCATAATATCTAATTATATTCCATAATATATAATTTTATATTTAGAATATAAAAATTTCAATATTTTTATAATATATAAAAAAAAAATAAAATTAATTTCAGAATTAATTTTATGATGAAAAGTAATGCGCAATATCAGAATCGAACTGATGATGACGACGTATAAGATCGCAGTTATACCACTTAACTAATCGCGCTAACATAAATAATATTTATGTTAGCGTTACTATTATATTAAATAACATCATTTAATCATCTGGATAACATTAAAAATATTATCCGGATAATTATAGTATTTCTCTATAATTGTATTTCATATGGATCACTCCATACACTTATTATATATATATAAATTAATTCTTATATGTGTTAAAAATTTAATAATTTATATATAATTAAGTTTAAATAATTATATAATATAAATATTAAATGTCTAATCGCGGTTTCCATGCAATGTTTGATTTTGAAGGATTAATAGTTGATAATCCAAATAATATCGCTAATACTATTTTCCAATTAATGCAAGACGTTTGTTCTAAATATAATATCCGAGTTGTTGGTAAAAATTTGGTTGTTTTTAATGATGTAAATATATCTCCACCTGGATTTACTAGTTGTTTATTACTCGATGAATCTCATTGTAGTTTCCATTTATATAGTGATATCGGTATTGCCGCTGTTGATTTCTTCTCTTGTGGTGACCAAATTAGAGGTAAAACTGCTGCTGAAGATTTAAAAAATTGTATTTTGAATCTATCAGTTTGTCCAAATATTGTTTTAACCAAAGAAATGTATGTTAATAGATTTTAATAAGTTACGTTTAATTGGATCATGTGAAACATCATCTATCATATCAATAATTTTACTTATGGTATCACCATTAGAATATCCAGAAAAGTATCACAAATTGGTTACGGATATTTTGAAGATAGAAGACCTTCCAGTATTATGGACCGTTATAAAGTTACTTCGCTCATTTTTGAAGCAACTGTTTAAATTTGATCATTGAGATAATAAAATTTTATTATCTAAATGATTATAGTATCGCTCTATAATTGTAGTAATATTATTAATATACCATATTGTGGTATTTTAATATAAATAATTAACACAATCT
>Ga0214921_10006707_pt1 | contig 15604 bp, 14 predicted proteins | sample LL1505_MetaG_FD_177992 | JGI IMG/M metagenome (GOLD analysis project Ga0214921, IMG submission 177992) | Freshwater microbial communities from Lake Lanier, Atlanta, Georgia, United States - LL-1505 | ecosystem: Environmental > Aquatic > Freshwater > Lake | place: USA: Georgia | collected...
TCAGTGTGTACATGCAAATGTACAAATGAGTCTTTCGTCGATGCCCGTGAAGCTGAAAAATCTTCAGATGACATGGTGGCGCAACATTAGCGCCTAAGGCAGTACCGCTTCGGATAGCAACGCCAAAGTTGCTGTGAGGTCTGGCGGATAAGGCACATGCAAGGTGAGAGGCGTTCCCTGTGTTGGGTGGTTGAAGCGAAGTTCGAGAGCATGAAGCCAAGGTCGAGACATCTTCATTTTTTTACCAAGGACTGGATCTGCTCCGTATGTCGTATCCCCTACCAATGGATGGCTCAGAGCGGAGAAGTGAACTCGAATTTGATGTGTGCGACCAGTTTCTAACTCGACTTTAACAAGTGAGACAGAACGGTAATACTCAATGACTTCATAATGCGTAATACTCTCTTTACCTGTCGCAACAACTGCAAAGCGATGATCTTCTTTAGGATGACGATCGATAGGCGCATCGATTGTTCCAGTGGCAGGGTCCATATGACCTTGAACAAGTGCGTGATATGTCTTCTCAACTTCATGATTTCGAAACATTTCTTTCAATTTCAAATATGCAGCATCGGTCTTTGCAATAATCATGAGACCAGTAGTGCCAGCATCTAATCGATGCACGACGCCTGCACGTTCTGCTGGGCCTGAAGTTGAAATTGTGTATCCGGCTGCCATCAAAGCACCTACAACTGTTGGTCCCATCCATCCGGGACTGGGATGCGCAGCACATCCAACCGGCTTATCGATAACGACTATGTCGTCATCGTTGTAGACCACAGTGAGTCCCTCGAGTGGGGTAAGCGGAATGGGATCTTGATTTACTGGTGCTGGAAGTAAAACTTCAATAACTTGACCGGATAAGACGCGATCAGATTTTTGCATCGCAATGCCGCCACTTTTTATATCGCCATCATCAAGTAATTTAACGATGGCAGTACGTGAAAGTCCCAAAACTCTGGTGAGGGCGCTATCGATTCGCTCGCCCGCGACGCCTTCAGGCACACTTAGCGTTCTTAATTCTCGTGTCATCGGTAACTACCTTACCGCTGTAGTGGGCGGGATATTTCGCACAGAAAGCACAAAGGCAGTTGTCGCTGCGCTGAAGATTGCGATATCGGCGATATTAAAAATTGGCCAATGCGGAAGTTCAATCCAATCAATCACATGTCCAGTCAAGAAGCCGGGCGTGCGAAAAATTCTGTCGGTGAGATTTCCAAGGACTCCTCCAAGAAGCAGACCGGCAGTCACCAACCAGCCCCGGGAGGTGATTACAGATGCAAAGCGAATAATCGTCACAATCACTGCAATCGCAAGAAGTGAGAAGATAATTGTGAAACCAGTTGCAAAGCTAAATGCTGCGCCAGAATTTCGAACGAGAGTAAATCGTAGGAGCGAGCCCACTATTTCTTTGGGTGTTGCAGATAGATTACTAATGGCCCACTGTTTTGATGCAAAATCAAAGAGCCAAATAGTCCAGGCAGTAAGCCAAATCGAGCGAGCAGGAAATTTAAATCGGCGCACCTTAGCGCCGCTCTTCCTTCTGCTTGCAGATCATGCACAAAGTTGCGCGAGGAAATACTTGGAGTCGTGCCTTGCCAATTGCAGATCCACAATCTTCACAGAGACCATATGTCTTGGATTCGATTCGCTCCAATGCACGTTCAGTCTGTAAAACCATATCTCGAGCATTAATCACAAGTGACATTTCATGTTCGCGCTCAAAAGTTTTAGTTCCAGAGTCTGCTTGATCATCGCCAGCGCCTTCACCGGAATCTGAAATCAATTCATTCATCTCAGCTTCTACAACTGCTAGCTCTCGGCGCAAACGTTCTAGGTCAGCAGAGATCTCCGCTTTGACTGCTTTCAGTTCCGCCGGGCTCCATGGTGCTTCACCAACGGAGGCGGTCACTGGTGTGGGTGCTGACTTAATTGGCTTCAGCGGTGCAACTTTCTTTCCACTCTTTACAGGACGTGGTGGAGGTGGCATTACTAAGCGTCGTTCTTCAACTACCGGTGCTGTAGTGGGAGCCATAACTGTTGCGACCGAAACTGTCTGAGATTTTTCATCAACTGTCAGAGTTGTTTTACCAACCTTTGAAGGAAATGGTCGACCAGGTGCTTTCTTTACTGGGATCGATTTCTTTGCTGGTGCTTTTTTGGCCGGAGCTTTTTTCGCTGCCTTCTTTGCAGGAGATTTTTTAGCTGGCGCTTTCTTTGCCGCTACCTTTTTCGCAGGGGCTTTCTTAGCGGGGGCTTTCTTTGCCGCCTTCTTCACAACTTTTTTTCCTGGCACGCCGCGCACCCTATGCTTTTTTCCCTGCGTAACCAACTTTGCCACGCATGGTTTAGACTTCGAACCGTAATACCTTCTGCGAAGAGTGCGTTGATGAGGCAATCACCTCGGGAGCACGCTGGAAGATCCGCTAGTAATGGCGGGGTAGAACCAGCCGCGGCAAGTAAATAAAGAGGTATGAACCACGCTGTGGTTGATACAAGGTGGGTGGTACCGCGAACGAAACTGTTCGTCCCTCCAAGAGTTCATAACTTCTTGGAGGATTTTTTATGTCATCACCATTTCGCGCAATCGGCGCGCAGATCGATCTTCCAGCAATGGAGCACTCGATTCTAGATTTCTGGCGAGACAATGAGATTTTCCAAAAGAGCACCGAATCACGTGCTGCCGGAACACCGTGGACTTTCTATGAGGGTCCACCAACAGCCAATGGAATGCCCGGAACTCACCACATTGAAGCGCGCGTATTTAAAGATGTATTTCCTCGCTATCAAACAATGAAGGGGAAATACGTCACACGTAAAGCTGGGTGGGATTGCCACGGATTGCCAGTTGAGATTGCAGTCGAAAAGGAACTTGGTTTTGCAGGCAAGGGCGATATTGAAAAATTTGGAATCGCACCATTTAATGAGAAGTGTCGTGAATCGGTAACTCGCCACGTCGATGCATTTTCAACGATGACAGAGCGCATGGGATTTTGGGTTGATTTTGATCAGGCCTATTGGACGATGGCACCTGAATATGTGGAGAGTGTGTGGTGGAGCCTTAAAGAGATTTGGAAGAAAGGGCTACTTGTACAAGATCATCGCGTTGCACCATATTGCCCACGTTGCGGCACTGGACTTTCAGACCATGAACTTTCTCAAGGATACGAAACAGTTGTTGATCCTTCTGTCTATGTGCGCTTTCCGATTACATCTGGTGAACTAGCTGCACTTAACGCTTCCTTGTTGGTGTGGACTACAACTCCGTGGACTCTCGTCTCCAACACCGCCATTGCTGTCAATCCTGATGTTGATTATGCAGTTGTCCAAACAACGGTAGATGAAGTCAGTGAAATCCTGGTTGTTGCCGAGCCACTTCTCTCAGCAGTTGCTGGAGAACAGAAAGTCCTCAAGATTATTAAGGGCAGAGAATTAGAGCGCATCACCTACAAGCGACCTTTTGATTACCTTGAAATCCCAGATTCACATTTTGTTGTTCTTGCAACGTATGTCACAACAGAAGATGGAACGGGCCTTGTGCATCAATCCCCCGCATTTGGTGCGGATGACTTACTTGTCTGTCGTTCCTACGGATTACCTGTTGTAAATCCCGTTGCACCCGATGGAACTTTTCTTCCTGAGGTGCCAGTCGTTGGTGGACTATTTTTTAAGGAGGCGGATAAACCGCTTGTTAAGGAGTTGAAGGCAAGTGGCGCCTTATATAAACACCAACCTTATGAGCATGAATACCCACATTGCTGGAGATGTCACACCGCACTTATCTATTACGCACAACCATCGTGGTATATCCGAACCACTTCTATTAAAGATGAATTAATCCGAGAAAATAACAAAACTAATTGGCATCCTGAAACGATTAAGACTGGCCGCTACGGTGATTGGCTTAATAACAATATCGATTGGGCGCTATCGCGAAACCGCTATTGGGGAACTCCCCTTCCAATCTGGCGCTGTGAAAACAAACATGAAATATGCGTTGACTCACTTAAAGAGTTAGGGCAATTAGCGGGACAAGAACTCAGCAATCTAGATCCGCACCGCCCATTTGTTGATGACATCACATTTGCCTGCGCAGAGTGCTCTCTCACGATGAATCGCGTACCTGAAGTTATCGACTGTTGGTATGACTCAGGTGCGATGCCTTTCGCGCAATGGGGCTATCCGCATAAGGAAGGTTCCGTAGCGAAGTTCAAAGCTGCCTACCCTGCAGATTTCATTTGTGAAGCAATCGATCAGACTCGTGGCTGGTTCTACACCTTGATGACAATTGGAACTCTTGTCTTCGATGAGAGCTCATACAAGAGCGTGCTCTGCCTCGGTCACATCCTTGATAAAGATGGCCGAAAGATGAGTAAACATTTAGGAAATGTGCTCGAACCAATCTCTTTAATGGATCAACACGGTGCTGACGCAGTTCGCTGGTACATGCTCGCCGCTGGGTCACCATGGTCTGCTAGACGCGTTGGCCATGACGCAATCTCAGATGTTGTTCGTAAAACGCTGCTGACATATTGGAACACCATCTCTTTTCATGCGCTCTATGCCCAAGCATCCAACTTTGAGCTGTCACAGAGTCCAGCAATAGCAGATCGTCCACTCATGGATCGCTGGATTATTAGCGAGCTCAACGCACTGATAGCCGATGTTGATACTGCGTATAACGAATTCGACTCTCAAACAGCTGGGAAAGTTCTTGCTCGATTCATCGACGACCTATCCAATTGGTATGTGCGTCGCTCTCGGCGACGTTTCTGGGATGGCGATGTAGCAGCCCTGGCAACTCTTCACGAATGTTTAGTAACTCTTACGCAATTACTTGCTCCCATGGTTCCTTTTATCGCAGAACATACCTGGCAAGAGCTAGTGCGGGTGGCAAATCCAAGCGCTGCAACATCAGTGCATCTGACAGATTTCCCAATCTCTGATTCTCTCCTTATCGATAGCGCACTTAATTCACACGTAGCACTTACTCGTCGAGTTGTTGAACTTGGACGCGCCGCTCGAGCCGAATCGGGAATCAAGATACGTCAGCCGCTACAACGTGCTCTCATTTCAGCTCACGGATGGGCGAAACTTCCCGCTGATATGAAAGATCAGATTTCAGATGAACTCAACGTTCTCGATCTTGAAGATATTGCAAATGCCGATGGTGATTTAGTTGATATCTCAGTGAAGGCCAACTTCAAATCTCTCGGTGCAAAATATGGAAAAGCTGTTCAAGATGTAGCGAAATTGATTGCCGCTGCAGATGCCACAACGCTGGTGAAGACGCTACGCAAAGAAGGTGCTGCCACGCTCGGAGAATTCGCCCTAGATTTAGATGATCTCGTCGTTACTGAAGTTCCAAAGAGCGGGTGGATGGTTGCAAGTCATGATGGCGAAAGCGTGGCACTTGATTTAGCGCTCAGCCCAGAGTTGATCGCCTCAGGACATGTCCGCGAAGTTATTCGCCTGATTCAAGAGCGTCGCAAGAGTGATGGCTTCGATATCTCGGATCGGATTCACATACTGTGGAACGCACCTGCTGAATTACTTGCCACAATCAGAGAAAACCAAGCGAAGATTTCTGATGAAGTCTTAGCACTTTCGATGACTGAAGATTCGACTATCAGCGATACTGAGAGCGAGCTCGGGGTAAATATCTCTTTACGTAAAGCTTAAAGAAGTACGTTTACTGCGCCTTGCGCGAGATTAATGGCGATAAGCAAGACAATGAAAGATAAGTCGAGTGCTACTCCACCCAGTCGAAGAGGGGGAACGAATCGCTGTACAAATTTCATTGGTCGATCTGTAAGTGAATAGATGATTTCGAAGAGTGCGAGTACAAATGATTTTGGACGCCAGTTGCGCGCAAACATGCGCACATAATCGATAATGATTCGTAGGAAGAGAGCAATCTTAAAAATTCCTAAAATTTGAAGTAGCAGCGATTTAAGCACTATGTATCAACTAGCTCTGATTGAAAAAACTAGCCTGTGCGGCAGTCTTATCTTCGTTGCTGACACTGACATTTGCCGGCGATAGCAAGAAGACTTTTAAACTGATGCGTTCGATACGACCGTGGAGACCAAATACAAGTCCGCTTGCAAAGTCAACGAGACGTTTACGTTCTCCTTCTTCCATGTCATCAAGATTGATGATGACTGGGTTTCCTTCGCGGTAATACTCACCAACTTTGCGTGCCTCTGAATATGAACGAGGTTGCAAAGTAATAATGTTGTAAGAAGATGCAGGCTCTTCGATAAGTGCTGGCTGCGAAGAAGTATGTGTGGCAACTGATTGCGTTCCAAGCACTGTAACTCCGGCACGTTGTGTGCGTGGGGCTACCTGACGTGAAGGTACTTCTGCAATTGCGGTCTCTTCATCTGTATCTACGAGGCCAAGGAAGCCCATCATTTTATTGAGTGCTGACATACGTAAAGGTTACCCGCGAGTCGCTCGCGGCCCGAGGATTTGGCTCCCCACGCGAATATGTGTCGCACCACAATCAATAGCAATTTCGAAATCTCCTGACATGCCAGCAGAAAGTGATTGGGCACTTGGATATTTTTGAGCAAAATCTCGGTGTATCGCGGCTACTTGAGTAAATCCGGATTTTGCATCCATCTCTACGGGAAGCACACACATCAGTCCCACGAGATTGAGATGAGAGAGGCTGAGAACATGATCGGCGAGTGACCCGAGGGAATCTGCTGTGACTCCTCCCCTGGTTGGGTCACCATCGAGTGAAAGTTGCAGAAATACATCGAGTGATCTGCTACTGGCTGTATCTAATTTGGTGGCATGAGTTGCATCATCGAGTGAGTGGATTACATCCGCCCACGATGAAATTTCTTTCAGCTTCCTGCTTTGAATTCCACCCTGGAAATGCCATCTCGCAGAAACCGCTGCTGCTTTTTCTGAGCCCTCCTCGGTCCGGTTCTCCCCAAAATTTTCTACGCCCAAATCACGCAATATCTGCACATCAGATATTGGGTATGTCTTCGTCACCACAATCAAAGTCACATCCGGATTGGTGATGCGAGATTTCACCACACTTAAATTTTCGGCGAGTTCGTCGGGGCGCTTTATAGCCATATAAAACCTGCTTGCCGCCCTGTCATTGCATCACGTCGATAAGAGAAAAGATCTTTCGATTCGAGAGTGCATGAACTTTCATTGCGGACTTCGATATTCAATCCTTGCAAGACGCCCACTAGCGCCTTCGGTAAATCGAGTGAGAAAGTCCCGGATTTAGTTTCAGAATTCGCCTCTGGATATATCGAAGTAACTTCCTGGAATAACTCTTCTGAAACTTCGTAACACTGCCCGCATATGGCAGGTCCAATAATCGCAGTAATACTGCCAGCGCCCATCTCACGCATCACATCGACTGTACGTTGCGCAACTCCATTGACCAACCCTTTGCGACCCACATGAACTGCCGCTACTGCTTCGTTGGAGCTCAGTAACAATGGAATGCAATCGGCGACCTGAACGGCAAGTGCGATGCCTGAAATCCCTGTGACTAAGGCGTCAGCTGTGGGATCTGCATCGACAACACCTTCGATAACAACTACGCGACTGCCATGCACTTGCGACATATATTGAACGCTTCCCAATGATTCCGCGACTAACCTGCGATTTTCCATCACTGCCAGAAGTTCATCGCCTACATGAGTTCCGAGGTTAAGAGATGCAAAAGCACCGGTGCTTACGCCTCCGGTGCGATTGGTAAAGCGATAGTTCATCAAATCCTGTGACGTCACTACTTCATAAAGTCGGGAACATCAATTTCATCCTCAGAGATTAACTCTTCAAAAGTTACTCTCTTGCGAGGTGATGAATCTAAATCAAGTGCGACTGAAAGCGGATCATTTGATGGAATCGGGTCTGCAACGCCGCCTAAAGTAGTGGCATTGATGATTGGCATATCTACCTTCTTCGGTTCTCCACCAGCGAAGCCAGCTGCAATGACAGTGATACGTACTTCATCACCTAGCGCATCATCAATAGTTGTACCGAAGATGATTCGTGCATCTGGGTGAGCTGCGCTCTGCACAAGTTCGCACGCCTCGTTAATTTCAAAGAGTCCGAGATCTGAGCCACCAGCGACTGAGAGAAGAACTCCCATTGCGCCATCAATTGATGCTTCAAGTAATGGACTAGAGATAGCAAGTTCAGCGGCGCGAGTTGCGCGATTTTCTCCACGTGCAGAACCAATACCCATAAGAGCAGAACCAGCATCTGTCATAACAGTTTTTACATCTGCGAAGTCAAGATTGATGAGACCCGGCTGAGTAATGATTTCAGTAATGCCCTGCACACCCGAAAGAAGAACTTGATCTGCACTCTTAAATGCATCGACTGCAGTGATAGAACGATCAGAAATTGCAAGGAGGCGATCATTTGGAATAACAATAAGAGTGTCGACCTGCTCACGAAGAAGTTCAATTCCTTCATCTGCTTGCTTGGTACGAATTTTTCCTTCGAATGAGAATGGTTTTGTAACAACACCAATTGTGAGTGCTCCTAAATCGCGTGCAATCTTTGCAACGATTGGCGCACCGCCAGTTCCGGTTCCACCACCTTCTCCTGCAGTAACAAAAACCATATCTGCCCCACGAAGAATTTCTTCAATCTCTTCTGTGTGATCGATGGCTGCTTGTCGACCTTTTTCTGGCGCAGCACCTGCACCTAATCCTTTTGTAGATGCGCGACCAATATCAAGTTTTACATCTGCATCACTCATTAATAAATGTTGTGCATCGGTATTGATTGCAATGAACTCAACGCCTTTTAATCCGACATCAATCATGCGATTAATTGCGTTCACTCCGCCGCCGCCGATACCGACAACTTTGATGACAGCTAAGTAGTTCTGTGGTGCAGCCACGTGAGTCCCCCTTTAGAACTGTAAACCTCAACTTGAGAATTACATTTCTACTCTTTATATGGCGCTGAACGTATGGCGTATGCAAGAAGTAATCAAAGACCGCCACGAACTATTTTCTCAACTACACCTTTACAGAATTTATCAATCTTGTAAATATTTTATTTGACGATTGGAGCATGTGGAGCAGAGAGATCAACGCGACGAATCTTTTGGTTTTCCGGAAGTGCTAGAAGTGCCTTTAATACTTGCATTTTGAGAGCACTTTTTTCATTTGCGCCCCACAAGATTTTCAAATCTCGACCTTGATATCTGCTAGAGATGGAGAAATTGGATTCATTATGCGCCGTCAGCGATGTGACCTGGCTCCTGAAGTCATAGGGAAGAGTTCTAAAGATTGCAATTGCCTGGAGTCCAAGAGCCGACGAGGGAGCCGAAACGCGAGGTAGTGCGGAGCCACTAAATCCAGGTAGCTCAAAGATAGCTCCACTGGCATCGATGGTCTTGCCATTAAAAAAGGCTGTTGGAACTCGTGGAGTGATTGCGATGGTGACATCACCGTTAATCCAATTGCGGGATATGGAAGCTCTCTTTATCCACGTCAATTGATGGAGTCTCTTGCTTATTGCCCGTGGTTCTACCCGCGCAATCTTTTCACCTACTGCAATCTGAGCAATATTGCTAATGGCATCTTGTGAATCTTTCGTGGGTGCTCCGGTAATCGATAATTGAGAAACAGAGAAGATGGAAGACCAAGCAAATATATAAATCAGGGCGCCAAAAAATAATCCAACTGCAACTGCGATGAATGGAAATTTTCTCACCTTAAGCAAAGCGTTTCATCAGCCCTTCGGCGATTATGGGCGCTAACGAATTAACATCTCCAGCACCTAAAGTGATGATGACATCTCCGGGATTTGCTATTTCTATAACTCGATCTGCCGCTTGCGCAAAGTTGGGAATGAAATGGCCATTGCGCATTTTTTCAGCGATGAGTTGGGCTGAAACTCCTGCAATCGGTTTCTCGCTAGCGGCATAAATTTCAAGAAGAGTCACATCGTCGGCAAGATCGAGAGCGGTCGCAAAGCCATCGAGGAACGCCTGTGTCCGTGAGTATCGATGAGGTTGGAAGATGACAAGTAAGCGACCATCGCCTGCATATCTTCGCGCAGCTTCAAGAGTCACAGTTATCTCAGTTGGATGATGTCCATAATCATCAACTATACGAATTCCATGTTCTGTTGCCTTTAACTCAAATCGCCTTCCTGTTCCTCTAAAGCTATGCAGACCTTCCAAAAGTTGGTGGATAGGAAGTCCTAAAGCAAGCCCCATGGCGATACATGCACCAGCGTTGAGAATATTGTGATGTCCCGGTACTTGAAGTTCTAAGGTGCCTACTGCGCGCCCCCGCCAGAGAATGCGGGATGTTGAGCCCATAGGCAGGAGTGAAATCTGGTCGATGCGTAAATCTGCATTTGCCGCTTCTCCATATGAAATAACTGAACAGCTTTTTGTGCTCTGCCCTAGAGCACGCGAGCCAGCATCATCAGCACAATAAATAAGAAATCCAGTAAGAGAAATAGTGAGGGCAAAATTATTGAATGCTGCAGTTACTTCCTCGGGCGTACGAAAAAAATCCACATGGTCATGTTCCACATTGGTGACAATCGCTGCCATAGGTTTGTACTCGACAAATGAGCCATCTGATTCATCTGCTTCTGCTACAAAGTAGTCGCCAGTGCCGCGGTGAGCATTGGAACCAGATGCCATCAATGTTCCGCCGATTGCAAACGATGGATCTACACCGCACGCCTGTAGCGCTACCGTCATCATAGAAGAGGTGGTCGTCTTTCCGTGTGTACCGGCCACTGCAATACTTTGGGTGCCCTGCATCAGAAGTGAGAGTGCTTGCGCGCGAGTAAGAATCGGAAGTGATCTCTGGACTGCGATTGCCATCTCCGGATTGCTTGCCGAGATAGCTGTTGAATAAATGACAACATCGGCTGCACCAACGTTTTCACTGCTATGTGATGAAAAAACTGTTGCACCGAGTGCGCTGAGGGCAGATAAAACCGTGGAATCTTTTGCATCCGATCCTGAAACTTGAATCCCATCAGATAGGGCAATACGGGCTAAGCCACTCATGCCTGAGCCACCGATACCAATAAAGTGGAGCTTCTTGCCTTTGAGGGTATCCATTTACTTCCCTCCGTCCGGTTCAGATTCCGATAACGCAAATTCCATCAATCCCACAATCTTAGATGCTGCCTCCAGATCGCGATGTGATCCCGCTATCGGAGCGAGTGAGGCTTTTTCTAGAAGTCGATCTACATTTGCAATGAGCCAATCTGAGGTGAAACTCTTCTGCTCGATGATTTCAGCACGAGATTGCTTAATGAGTGAATCGGCATTGAGTTGCTGTTCCCCATTACCAACTGGAAGTGGAATGAAGAGCGCATATTTCCCAAGGGTATTTACCTCTGAGCACGTTACCGCACCGCTTCGAGCGATGATTAGATCAGCGGCAAGATAGGCAGTTGACATATCTGAAATATAAGAGAGAGCTTGATAATTCTTCTCCGATTGTGGGATTTCATTCTGTGCTCCTACTCCGTGAAGTATTTGCACACCTTTATGCATTAATTGATTGCGAGAGGCTGCCATAACCTTATTAATCGCCATTGAACCTTGCGAGCCACCAAAGACAAATATCAGGGGCGTGTGTGGGTCAAAACCAAGTTTCGATTTAGCTTGCTGCCTGGCTGAGATCCAATCCTTCGATGCAGTTGTATATGCACTAGCAATATCTTGCTTCAGTGGAAGGCCCGCAAGAAGTCCTCCAGAGAGCTTTCCGGTTTTAACTGAGTAGGCGATGGCTAAGTGAGATGTGAAGCGCGCTCCAAATCTATTAGCTATTCCTGGATGTGCATTTGCCTCATGAATAACGATTGGAATTCGACGGAGCGCTGCTGCCAAGTAAGTAGGGCCTGAGACATAGCCACCAAATCCAATAAGTAAATCTGCTCCTTGGAGAATTGAGAATGCTTGTGCGACGGATTTAATAAAAGTGAAGGGCAGAATCAGAAGCGAAGGAGAAAGTGAGCGAGCAACTTTCACTTTGGTTATGAGCGAAAGCGTAAAACCTGCTTCAGGAACTAGGCGCGTTTCAAGTCCTTCGGATGTGCCAACGAAGATAATCTCAGAATCAGGGTGACTACTTCTCCACTGACGGGCAACTGCAAGTGCCGGCGCGATATGGCCAGTTGTTCCGCCCCCTGCAAAAACTATTCGCTTCACTTCTTGCGCTTCTGCACAATCTCATTACGCACTTCGGGATCTCGAAGTGCTGCACCTGCAACAAAACCAATTGCACATATAGTGACAACTAGCGCAGATCCCCCATATGAAACCAGCGGAAGAGTTACGCCCACAACTGGTAACAAGCTAGTTGCTGAACCAAGATTGAGGAAAGATTGCACCGCAATCCAGATTCCGATCCCCGCGCATGCAAAGCGACTCATTGGATCTTTAGCTCGAAGGGCAATTCTGAAAATGGAGTAAATCATTACCGCTAGCAATATAAGAACTGAGATGGTTCCAACTAATCCAAGCTCTTCTCCAATTACTGAGAAAATAAAATCTGTATGAGCTTCAGGTAAGTTGCCCCACTTCTGCCTGCTGCCACCTAGACCAACACCGAAGAGACCACCACTTGCAAGACCTAAGAGGCTATGCGCTGGTTGCCAGCCAATATCTTTGTAATCAGCTGGTGCAAATGGATTAAGGAATACCAGAAATCTCTTAGAACGGTATCCGGAGGTCGCAATCAAAAAAGTTAGTGCAATTGATGCAACGACAGTGAACGTTCCGAGGAGCCGTAACCGAATTCCAGAGATGAAGAGTAAGCCAGCCAGAATAGCGCCAATGACTGAGGCGGTACCCAAATCATTTCCCAGCATGACCAAAACGAGAATTACGAAGAATGCTGGTGCAATAAGTTTCAATACATTTGTATGCAATCGCCCCGCAATTTCTCTGTGAGAGAGCTGGAAACTTGCCCAGATAATCATAAAGAACTTAGCAAACTCGCTAGGTTGCACATCAAAATACTTGAGGTTGATCCAGTTGGTATTTCCATTGACTGTCTTGCCGACCCCCGGGATAAGGAGTATGAGCAATATCGCAACAGATATCGCGAATCCCGAGCGGCCAATAATCTGCCATTTTTCAATTTTAATTCTCGACAGATAGCCGGCTAAAGGAAGAGAAATCAAAAGGAAGAGGAATTGACGCAAGACTATGGTGAGTGCAGAACCACGAGTGTCAATCGAATGAATCGAGGAGGCAGAGAAAACCATGATGAGCCCCAAAATACTGAGCGCTCCTGCAGAAATTATCAACATATAAAGATGGTTGACTGGTTTAGCTAAGAATTGCTCGCGGGCTTTAGTTGCCATGCTTGACCACTTTCTCAACAGCTGCTGCAAATCTATCTCCACGATCAGCATAAGAAATGAATTGGTCCATCGACGCACATGCAGGAGCTAAGAGAACAGTGTCTCCGGAGAGCGCTTTCTCACGTGCTTTCGCTACAACTGATTGCATAAACGCGTTATCACTTGCACCACGTTGATAACCCGTAGGTGCATCGACATAACAAATTTCTATATGAGGTGCGTGCTCACGAATTTCTGCTGCTATGAGCTCCCGATCTTCTCCGATGAGGATGGCTGCTCGTACTCGAGTCTTAACGCGCTCAACTAATTCACCCATACGTGCACCTTTTGCTAATCCTCCAGCAATCCAAACTACTGAGAGCGAAGACATAATCGATGCTGCTGCGGCATGGGGATTTGTTGCCTTCGAATCATTAATCCACTGGATTCCATCTTTTTCTAGAATCTTTTCAATGCGGTGGCGACCGGGCGCGAAACTCTTTATCGCCTCACGAATTGAATCGTGTGAAATTCCAATTGTTCTAGCTAACCCCGCTGCCGCAAGAGTATTTGATACATGGTGCGGAACGGTTGGAAGAACTTCTGCAAGCTCGCATAACATCGCAGCCTCTTGTGGGTCTGCGACGAAAGCGCGATCTACTAGAAGCTCTTCAACAACTCCAATTTCACCAGGACCCGGAGTGTTAAGTGAGAAAAATACTTTCCGGCCAAGCCAGTGGTTGCTTCTACCAACTACTTCACCGTCATCTGCATTAAGAATTGCGGTATTAGAACTATCGAGGATTGAAAGTTTATCGGCAGCATATGCCTCAAAGCTTCCATGCCAATCAAGGTGATCTTCTGCGATATTGAGTATCGAACTAGCAACAAAATGCGCTTCTTCTAACCAATGTAACTGAAATGATGAAAGTTCTAACACAAGGTATTCATAGTTCTCAGAGGACTGGACAGCCTCAATAACAGTTGTCCCAACATTTCCGCAGGCCAGAGCAGATACTCCCCCTGTTCGCAACATATGTGCACAGAGTTCGACAGTAGTTGTTTTTCCATTGGTTCCGGTAAGTGCAAGCCATTTTTGTGCAGGATTCTTTAAATTCCACGCTAAATCAATTTCATTGATGAGTGAAATTCCATTTTCGCGAGCGGATTTTACTAATGGGTGGTCTTCGCGCCATCCTGGTGAAATTAGGAATAAATCAAAATCTGTCATTACTACTTGGTCGGGTGTGATGAGATGCAAATCTTCATATTCAGAGACCTTTTCGTCTACTAGCGTCACCTCAGCATCCCGCTTCATCAGCGCACGAGCAGATGCAACTCCTGTTACGCCAGCTCCTGCAATAAGGATGCGTTTTTCAGCGAGTTGTGAGTAAAGGTTTTGGGGCATCGTTATACCAAGAACTAACTTGCGACCCATTGGGTATAGAAGAGACCAAGCCCTAAAGCGACACTCAATCCAGCAATAATCCAAAATCTAAGGACGATGGTTACTTCGCCCCAGCCCATGAGTTCGAAGTGGTGTTGAAGTGGAGCCATTTTGAAGAGTCGCTTGCCACCTGTGATTTTAAAGTAGATAACTTGAAGCGCTACCGACAAAGTGATGATGACAAATAGCCCACCAAGTGGAATAAGCAACAATTCAACTCGGAGCGTCGTTGCTAGTCCTGCAAGTGCACCGCCTAGCGCAAGTGAACCAGTATCGCCCATAAATATTTTTGCTGGAGATGCATTCCACCAAAGGAAACCTGTGCAAGCACCGGCAAGTGCTGCAGCTAATACTGCGAGATCTAGTGGATCGCGGACGTTGTAACAATTATTTGAAAGTGCTACCGCGCAACTTTGCCCAAATTCCCAAACACCAATAAGTACAAATGCAAGAAATGTCATGACAGATGCACCGGTTGCAAGACCATCAAGGCCATCAGTGAGATTTACACCGTTACTGGTCGCGGTGACCATGAAAGCCACCCAGATGATGACAAGTACTGCGCCTAATGAAATGCTCGTATCTTGCACGGTCGATAAGTTAAGTGAGATCGGAGTGAGGCCATTCTGGTCGGGAAAATGAATTCCGAGGTAGCCAAACATCGCCGCAAAAAGAACTTGCCCAAAGATTTTCTGCTTTCCGGAAATACCCCTGGAATTCTGGCGAGAGATCTTCATGTAGTCATCGATAAAACCTACAAGCGCAAGTAAGAACATGAGTCCAAGAATCAGTGCAGCTGAGATTGTTATAGAACTTCCAGTAATTGCA
>Ga0214921_10006708_pt1 | contig 15603 bp, 22 predicted proteins | sample LL1505_MetaG_FD_177992 | JGI IMG/M metagenome (GOLD analysis project Ga0214921, IMG submission 177992) | Freshwater microbial communities from Lake Lanier, Atlanta, Georgia, United States - LL-1505 | ecosystem: Environmental > Aquatic > Freshwater > Lake | place: USA: Georgia | collected...
TGCCGTCATTGTGGCAAGGTCACAGATCAGTTAGAGCGCATAGTCAGCGATAACCTGCCTAACAATGTAAAGGTATTGCAATGCGTAGTGTGTAGCTACATGTCCGTGTGTCTCATGGTAGATATTGGCATGGACTGCGACTAATGCCGAGTTATGAGTATGAGTGTATCAGCTGCTCCATGCGCTTTACTGTCGAGCGTTCAATCCATGAAGATAATGCACCCTATTGCTGTGGCTTTGCAATGCGACAGGTCTATGGCGTGCCAGGTATCAGTTTCAAGGGTACGGGTTGGGGCGGCCAATGACACGCCCAAGATTACGCATATATCTCACTAATCTTGACATGGGGGTGTATCGTGGACACTCACAAGCGCGGGAGGATTTAACTCCTAATAGAGAGACTCACTCATTACCTTTAATAGCTCGATGTAAATCGAATCGCTCTTTATCGCTTGTTCTACTACTGCTCTTACTAATGGCCATACCTGTGCCTGCTTACAGCAATGGCTATTCTGTAGATCAATTACGGTTATATCTTCATAGCAGAGTAGTTACATTTAATGAGTTTATATGTATGGATAAGATTATTATGAAAGAGAGTAAGTACAACTACTTAGCTCATAACGGTAGTCATTACGGTATAGGGCAGATGCGTAGTAAGGCCTACCAATCTAAAGACCCATACACACAGATAGATTTAACTATTGCTTATACTCATAAGAGATATGTAACTATGTGTAATGCTTTAGCCTTTCATAAGAGACATGGGTACTACTAATGGCTGCTCGTAAGGGTGATGTGCGTGGCACGAACCGTTGGAAAGAGATACGCAAAGTAGTGCTATCGCGTGACAACTATGCTTGCTTCTATTGTGGTAGCGATGCTACGACTGTAGATCATGTAGTGCCTGTATCTAAGACCGATAGACTTACTGCATTAGATGATAACAATTTAGTGGCTTGTTGCTCTAGATGTAACAGCGCTAAGGGTTCACGCTCACAGGCTGTTTTTTTAGCCAGAAGCTCTACCCCCCCTGCTTTTTTAGAACGCCTCTCTCCGATAACAAAAAGTAATGTTCTAAGTGGACCTTGTGTGGGCCAAACTCCCCAGGATGTAAACGGTAAATGACCTTAACTAAGCCGAAGCTGCTGGGGGCTACTGAGCCACGCATACACAGCCCTTACCTCACGGGCAAAACACGGGGCGATGAGATAAGCAGACTAGCTGAAGATATTGGGATGCCACTACTGCCCTGGCAAAAGTTTGTAATTGATGACATGTGCAGAGTAAATGATGAAGGCATATTTAGGCGCAAGACAAACTTAGTTTTATGCGCACGGCAAAACGGTAAAACCCACTTAGCGCGCATGATGATGCTGGCACACCTATACCTGTTTGAGTCTCGCAATATAGTCATTATGTCCTCTAACAGATCAATGGCATTAGAGACTTTTAGACAAGTAGCACACGCTATCGAGGGCGATAGTGACCTTAACAGGCGCGTTAAACAAATCCGATATGCCAACGGTACAGAATCTATAGAGCTAAAAAACGGCGCTCGCCTAGATGTTGTAGCTGCTACTCGTGACGGCTCGCGTGGGCGTACAGCCGATTTACTTTACATAGATGAGCTGCGAGAGATTACAGAGGAAGGTTTTCAAGCTGCTATGCCTGTAACAAGAGCCAGGCCTAATGCACAAAGCCTTTATACCTCTAATGCAGGCGATGCCTTTAGCACCGTACTTAATGACCTGCGAGAAAAGGCAATGAGTGGGCCACCTGACACCTTTGGCTTCTATGAATATAGCGCCCCGCAGTTTGTAAAGCTTGATGACCGTAAAGCCTGGGCTATGGCTAATCCTGGTTTGGGTTACATGATTACAGAAGAAGCTATAGCTGAGTCAATAGCTACAGCGCCCGTTGAAACTACCCGCACCGAGACACTTTGCAGTTGGATTTCTAGCCTTGTTAGCCCCTGGCCTTACATGTCGGTTGAAGATGCAAGTGACATAACGCTAACTATGGGGCCAGGTGCTTTAACAGTCTTTGGCTTTGATGTTAGCCCGTCTAGGCGCGATGCTAGTTTGGTTATGGGTCAGATATTGCCTAGCGGCAAAATTGGCGTAGCTGTATTGGAAACCTTTACAGCAGATGTATCAGTAGATGAGCTTTATGTAGCTAGTCGGATTAAGTACTGGGCCGATATGTACTTTCCTAAAACGGTTTGTTTTGACAAGTACACAACTGCATCCATAGCCCAGCGCTTACAGTTATCAGGTGTTGCTACTGAGGATATAAGCGGGCAAAGGGCGTACCAAGCCTGCGGTGATCTATATGACTCACTATCTAATAATCGCCTTGTACATAGTGGCCAGGAAAGCCTGGTCAACCACATGTCGAATTGTGCAGCCAAACTCAACGATGCTAGCTGGAGAATTGTTCGCCGTAAGTCGGCAGGCCCAGTTGATATAGCTATAGGCATTTCTATGGTCGTTCACATCTTGGCCCAACCCATCGCTGAGGCTAAAGTTTACAGTTAGACACGCCGAGGCATAACTGAAATATGCTTGACAAACCTAGAAAATCCCTCTCATGGGATTACTGCAAACTTTGGGGCTACGGCCTAAAGATAATGTCGTAGAGGCACAATACGCCCCTGCCATTATGGACGGTGGCTACGGCATAGGCCCTTATAGCTATAACACAGGCTTTGGTGCAGGCTACGGCGCTGGCATTATGGATCGCCTTACAGCTTTGCAAGTTGCTTCTGTATCACGGTGCCGCAACTTAATATGCGGTGTTATATCAAGTATTGATTTAGAGCTTTACAATAAAAAAAGCGGTGCAGAGTTAGAGTCTCCCCTATGGCTTGAACAGCCCGACATACGCCAGCCACGCAGCGTAACAATTAGCTACACAGTAGATGCGTTGCTGTTTTACGGTACTGCATATTGGCGCGTTACATCTTTGTATGCAGATGACGGGCGGCCTAGCGGCTTTGAGTTTATACCTAACAACAGAGTAACTGCTACTACTGACAAGTTTGGTATGAATATCGAGTACTACACAGTTAATGGAGAGCCTGTACCTATGTCGGGTATCGGATCTCTTGTTACTTTTCAATCATTACTACCTGGCGTACTTTCAACAGGTGCGCGCACTATTCAAGCTGCGTTAGATATACAAAAGGCCGCTGCTGTATCTGCTGCCACTCCCTTAGCCACAACTATATTAAAAAATAATGGTGCCGATCTTCCTGAGGCACAAGTACAAGGCATTTTATCTGCGTGGAAAACTGCACGACAAAACCGTAGTACTGCATATTTAACTAGCACTCTTAGCGTAGAAAATCTTGGTTTTAGCCCTAAAGACATGATGTACAACGAAGCATCACAGTATCTAGCAACAGAGATAGCGCGCTTAATGAACACACCTGCCTATTACATAAGTGCGGATATGAATAACAGCATGACTTATCAAAACATATTAGACGGGCGCAAAGAGTTTGTAGCATATTCATTGCAACCTTTTATTAGCGCAATAGAAAACCGTTTGAGCATGGACGATATAACACGCCACGGCAACATTGTTCGCTTTGCCCTTGATGAGACTTTTTTGCGTGCAGACACAATGACACGCCTTGCAGCAATAGAAAAGATGATCCAGCTAGGACTTATTACAAAAGAACAAGCAGCAGCAGATGAACAGATGTCACCTAATGGAGCAGGAGAAAATACAAATGATATTAACCTTTAGCGGAAACATAGAAGCAGTAGATAGCGGTGAGCGCCGCATCATTGCTGGCAAAATTGCGCCTTACGGCGAAGTTGGTTTTACAAGTGCAGGTAAAGTGGTTTTTGCTGAGGGATCTATTACAGCGGCAGAGCCAAGCAAAATTAAGTTGCTAATGACTCACGATAACTCAAAGCCAGTTGGCCGTATGCAAAATATTGAATCACGCAAAGACGGTCTTTATGCCAGCTTTAAGGTGAGTGCATCTTCACGCGGATCAGATGCCATTTTGCTAGCCCAGGAGCAACTTATGGACGGCCTATCCGTTGGCGTAGAGGTAATTGCGTCAGAGCCTAAAAAAGATTATCTCCTGGTGACGGCGGCAACCTTACGCGAGGTAAGCCTAGTTGAAAGCGCAGCTTTTGCTAGCGCCGCCGTGCAAAAAATTGCTGCAAGCCAAAGCGAAGCAGTAGAGGAAACCCAAACAAACCAAACCGAAAGCGAGGCCGCTGTGACTACAGCCCCCGAAACTCCTACAGAGGATAAGACCGAGGAAGCTGCACCAGTAGTTGAAGCAGCTCGCAAAATCATCCGACCTTCTGTACTAGATAGCCAAACAGTACGCACACCAATCGTAAGCATGGCAACTTACACAGAGCATAAAATTAAAGCTGCACTAGGTAGCGATGACTCAAAGCTCTATGTAACAGCCGCAGACGATTCCTTTTCAACTAACCCAGCGTTTAATCCAACTCAGTATCTATCAGAGTTTGTAACTAACACTCGCTTTGGTACACCTGCTATTGATGCGTGTTCTAAGGGAGTACTACCTAATAACGGTATGACTATCTCAGTACCTTCTCTTGTTACCTCAGCTGGTGGCCAATCAGGTACAGCGCCAGTTGTAACTGTTGAAGCCGAAGGCGGAGCAGTTGAAAACACAGGCATGGTTACAGAATACCTTACAGGTACAGTAAACAAGTACTCAGGTATGAACACTATTAGCATTGAATTGCTAGAGCGTTCAGATCCAAACTTCTACGCTGAACTAACACAGCAACTACAAAACGCTTACCTAAAAACTATTGATACAACAGTATTAGCAGCTTTGATTACAGCGGGACAGCAAGGCGCAACACAAGCAGCTACAAGCGCTGGTGTAATCGCTTATGCAGCAGATGCAGCGCAAAAGGTGTACACAGCTACAGGTTACTTTGCAAGTAACTACATTGCTAACCCTTCACAATGGCAGCTACTTTTAGGTGCTGTTGATTCAACAGGCCGCCCAATCTATTCAGCATCACAGCCAATGAACGCAGGCGGGCTAACACAGCCTGGCTCAATCCGTGGCAATGTTCTTGGATTAGATCTGTTTGTAGATAAGAACTTTGCAGTATCTACAAATATTGATGACTCAGCTGTAATTCTTGCACCTGAGGCTTTTACTGTTTATCAGTCACCACAGGCTTACATGTCAGTCAATGTTGTAAGCAATCTACAAGTCCAAGTTGGCTTCTACGGCTACATGGCAACTATTGCCAAGATGCCTAAGGGAATTGTCCGCTTTAACTTAACCTAATAAATACCCACTAATAGTTGGTGGGGCATTAGCCCTTTGCCCCACCAACCTAGTTGAAAGGAGTACAGACATGGCCGCTACTTATGTGACTATGGCTGAGCTGCGTACCAATTTAGGTATAGGCAGTTTGTACTCCGATGCAACTGTTGAAGAGTGCTGCCAATCAGCTGAGGATCAGTTAAATGCTTTTCTATGGTTTGACTCAGCACCAGTTGTAGGCACATCTCTTGCAAGCAATGTAGCAAGTGTAGTTTTAGCCAGCCCTGGTATTTTTACTGTGGGCCAATCAATAACTATCGCTGGGGCTGGCTCAACCTTCAACGGCACTTACACAATTACAGGCACTATTCCTTGGAGTACTGGTACAACCATGAGCCTTAATACGGCTTATTACTATCAAATGATGTATCAATACCCTAATGGTTTAAGTGTTGTGCAGTACGCAAAAACTGCTAGTGACCAAAACTTTAGGCGCGTATTGCCCTACGGTTCAGCCTCAGGCACAGATACAAAAACTACTGCTTACGCATCCGTAGCTAGTGTGCGCGAAAGTGCAATGATTTTAGCGGTGCAGATATGGCAGAGCCGACAAGTACCAAACGGCGGCGGTATGGATTTAGCAATGGGGCCTGCGCCTTTTCAAATTGGTAACACACTCATGGCCCGCATTAGGTCGCTTATTGCGCCTTATATGAACCCCAACTCAATGGTCGGCTAATGACAGTAGCGCTCACTACCTTACGCACCACTCTTGCAACAGCTCTAGTTAACGCAGGAGTATGGCAAGTCTTTGCCTACCCACCAGCTACTCCCCTGCCTTTTAGCGTAATTATCAGCCCTGGTGATCCATACCTGACCCCTAGCAATAACTCTTACAACTCAGTTTCACCTATGGCTACTTTCCGCATTGTGATGACTCAACCGCTTCTAGATAACGGCGGCAACCTTATGGGTATGGAAGACATGATTACAGCTGTATTTACAAAATTATCTGCCTCAGGTTTGTCTTTCAATGTGACGGGCGTAAGCGCCCCAACTGTTTTAACTATTGGCAATGCAGATTTATTAACCTGCGATTTAACAATATCAATACTAACGAGCTGGAGCTAACTATGGCATGGAGTGAAGAAGATCTAGCCTTTTTCAAACGAATCGGGCAAGAAGTACCAAAAGAAAACAAAGACACCGAATCAGCAAAACCGACTAAAGAGAAAGACGAGGAATAGGCCGTGGCCATATTTTTATCCAATGGTGTACAGGTTACGCTTAACAGCGTAGTCCTAACTACCGTTACAACGAGCGCAAGCATTTCAAGAGCTTTTGATGAGCTTGAAGTTACAGCAATGGGTGATACAGCTCATAAGTTTGTAAAAGGTCTAGAGGCCAGCACTATTACTTTGGACTTTCTTAACGATGATGCTGCCTCAGGTGCAGGATCAGTCCGCGCTGCTTTACAAGCTGCATGGGGTACAACTGTGCCTCTTACACTAAAGCAAACAAGCGCAGCTACATCATCAACCAATCCTTTATACAGCACAACCGTGCTAGTAAATAACACAACGGACATTAACGGTGCGGTAGGCGATGAGTCCACTCAGAGCATTACTTTTACCTGTAATTCACCAATCGTAATTACCACTTCATAAATCTAGGGACAGGGGCTAAACAATGGCACGACTAAAGATAACAAGGGCAACTGGGGATGTAACTGAGCATCAGATAACACCCCGTATCGAGTATGCCTTTGAATTATATGCAAAAAAAGGTTTTCACAAAGCCTTTAGAGATGATGAAAAGCAGAGCGATGTGTATTGGTTGGCATGGGAGTGCTTACGCGCAAGCGGTCAAACCGTACCTAGCTTTGGGAGTGACTTCTTAGAGACATTATCTAAAGTCGAGGTTTTAGATGATGACCCTTTGGGGTAGTGGGGCGGGGTTCTTTTGGTTACCTGGTTGCACAGCTAGCCGTTGAAACAGGAATCCCACCCCAGCAACTTCTAGACCTGGACTCGTTCATGTTTAGAAATATGTTAAAAGTTTTACAAGACCGAGCAAAGGATATGGAAAATGCCAGCAAGCGTAAAGGGCGCCGTTGAGCTTAGAAAAGCTTTACGCGCTTTTACCCCTGACCTTGCTAAAGAGTTGCCTAAAGATGTTGCCGCTGCTCTCAAACCAATCGTTAAAGCTGGCAAAGGTTACCTACCCGATAACGGTCAAGTGTTAAGCGGTTGGGTAACGCGCCCTAATTCACAAAGCACCTTTCCTAGTTACAATGTTGCTACCGCTAAGTCAGGTATTGGATATAAGACCACTCCCTCTAAGCCAAACAAGTATGGGTTTAGATCCTTAGCTAGTGTCTTTAACAAAAACGCGGCAGCTAGTATTTATGAGCGTATGGGTAAGTTAAACCCTGACAGCCTCTTTGTGCAAAATCAGATGCAAAAATACAACGCCCCTTTTAAGGGTAGTGGCAAGTTTCAAGGCCGCGTTCTATTTAAGGCATACGATGAAAACCACGGCAAAGCAAAGGATGCTGTATTAACAGCAATTAAGAGTGCAAGTGAAAAATTGAACCAGCGCGCTAGTGTGAAGGTTTAATCATGGCCAGCGTAGTCATAGATATTGCATCCGAGTTCACGGGTAAAAATGCTTTCAAACAAGCCGAGACTGCTACGGGCAAACTTAATCTAAGCGTAAAAAAGTTAGCGGCAACTTTAGGTATTGCGCTAGGCGCAAAAGCAGTACTTAATTACAGTAAAGATGCTGTTAAAGCCTTTGCTGCCGATGATAAAGCCGCTAAAGCTCTTAGCCTTACTTTGAAAAACTTAGGCCTGCAATATGCAGACCCACAAGCTAAGGCTTTTATATCTGACCTTGAAAAGCAATACGGTGTTTTGGATGACCAGTTGCGGCCTGCATTTCAAAAATTGGTAACAACTACAAGAGATTTTGGTACCGCACAAGGCTTGTTAAAAACGGCTCTTGACCTTTCTGCTATGTCAGGTGTTGATCTTCAATCTGTAGCAGATGATTTATCTAAGGCTTACTCAGGTAATACTAAAGGGTTACAAAAATACGGTTTAGGCATTGACAAGGCAACCCTTGCCACAATGTCTTTTGACGATATCCTCAAAGTAATTGCCACAGTCTCAGCTGGTCAAGCACAAGAAGCCGCTGACTCATACGCAGGTTCTCTAGATAGGTTAAATGTTGCGTCTAAGAACGCCTCTGAATCTATCGGCAAAGATTTAGTAAATGCCTTAACTACTTTAGGTGGCAGCGGTGGCTTGCCTAAAACTCTAGCTCTTATTGAATCTTTAGCTAGTGGCATAGGTGATGCAATTATCGGGTTTTCTCGCCTTATACGGGTCATAGATATTATTACAGGCAGCGGCAGCCCTATTGAGATGATAAAAAAACTCAATGCCTTTACTAAGGAGTATCACGCAGCCGATGCCAAAGAGCAAAAAGATGCCGAGATAGCTGCTCGTAGATATGGCGGCGTTTATGCCGATATTTACAATAAACAAAAAAAGATATTAACCACAAAAAAGGCGCTTACAAAACAAGAGCTAGATGCTCTTGCCGCCGCTAAGTTAAAACTGGCTATAGATAAAGCCAACCTAGCTTTAGGCAAAGGTAACAATATTTTTGATATGGATGCTATCCAACTTAACGCCGCCCTTATTGGTCAGGCTGAGGCTTTAGGCAAAGCAACTACAGGGGCGCAAGTTTTGGCTATTGCCAATGATGTGCAACGCCTAAAGGTTAAGCAAGACATTTCTGCTTTAGAAGATGCCATAGCCTCAAAGGATACGGCAGCTATAGAAAAAGCTACAGCCAAGTTAAATAAAGATATGGAAATCCTGGGCGCCTTGCAAAAGCAAGATGCCAAGCTGCTAGATATAAATAATGTCCTGGCTGGTATGAAGTCCACAGATCTTATTAACCTGGCCAACCTACAAGCTGCTTTAGATTTATTAGCTAAGTTTAAGTTTCCTACTTTGACTATGCCCGCTGTGACTATGCCAGGTGGCACAAGAGTAGATTTATCTACCCCTACAAAAGTAGCTGAGGTAACGGCAAAATTGCCCGCTTCTGTAAGCACCTCAGATTTTTTTGCAAGTCTGACACCTGAGGAGCAAGCACAGTTAGGCGGTTACAAACCTTTTGTTGGAGCTTCAATACCTTCAAACGGAGTGGATGCTTCAACAGGCAGTATGGCAGGTTCAGGCACTAATGGCACAGGCAGACAAGTGCCAGTACAAGCTAATTACAATTTTACAATTAACGCTGGGGCCGTTGGCACTCAGCAAGACCTGGTTTATTTTATCCAAGATGCAATTCAAAAACTTAACCGTGGTGGAGACCCATTAACTACGGCTGGTGTCTTATGACCCTGCCAATGATTAACGCAACTATTAACTTTTCTACTGGCCCCTCTTTTGCTCAGACTATGGTGCTAGGCACAGGCAAACTAGGCACTAACCTTTTGGGAGATAGCACAGCGGTTATTGTGGATGTCTCTAACCAGGTAGATATGATTTCAACTAGGCGCGGGCGCAACCCACAAGCTGACCAATTCCAAACAGGTAGCCTATCTATGCGCATAGTAGATCTAAACGGTGACTTCAACCCACAAAATGTAAACGGGCCTTACTACGGCCTACTGGTGCCAATGCGCAAGGTGCAGATAAGTGCCAACTATGCAGGTGTCAATTACAGCATTTTTAGCGGTTACATAACTAGCTATAACACTATTACTCCTAAAGATGTGGGCGATGTTGCCTATACAACTATTGAAGCTGTAGATGCTTTTAGACTGGCACAAAACGCACAGATAAGCACAGTAGCTACAGCTAGTGCAGGCCAACTATCAGGCGCTCGTATCAATGCAATCTTGGACACTATTGACTGGCCACAAGGGATGCGCGATGTGGATGCTGGTTTAACTACTATGCAGGCAGACCCAGGCACAGCTCGCACAAGTCTTAATGCTATGCAGACGGTAGAGATTAGCGAGTATGGTTCTTTGTATGTAGATGCAGCTGGATTTTTTACCTTCCAAGACCGTGCAGTTACAACAGCTGGTAGCGGCACTACCCCAGTAGTCTTTAGCGATACAGGTGCAGGCATCCGCTACAACAATGCCGTTTGGCGTTTAGATGACACCCTGGTCTATAACTCAGCTCAGATAACCCGCACGGGTGGCACTACACAGAGTGCTAGCGATGCCGCCTCTATTGCCAAGTACTTCACACACTCCTATAACCAACAAAACCTTCTTATGGAGACTGACACCATAGCGCTGCAATACGCGCAAAGTTATGTGGCATCTAGAGCTGAGACTTCTACGCGCTGCGATGCAATTACTCTAGACCTATACACAGCCGATTATGACGCTGGAATTATTGCAGCTTTAGATCTTGATTATTTTGACCCTGTAACCGTTACCACTACCCAACCTGGCAACTCCACACTCACTAAGACTTTACAGATTTTTGGCGTAGCAATGGATATAACTACTAATTCTTGGCGTACTACTTTCACAACCCTAGAGCCAATCATTGACGGTTTTGTGTTAGATAGTGCGCTTTATGGCTTACTTGATACTGGCGTTTTGACCTACTAAGGAGAAAAGATAATGAGTAAACAGACCTTCACCACGGGGCAGATATTAACTGCCGCGCAGATGACCACCTTGCAGGCCAACGATTACAACTGGACTGTAAACGCTAAAACTGCCAGCTACACCCTAGTAGCTACAGATGCGGGTACGCGTATCACTATGACAAGTGCCAGCGCTACTACCATTACGGTTAATACCAGTTTATTCACAGCTGGGGATGTCTTAGAGATTATTAACCTGGGCGCTGGTGTCTGCACAATTACAGCGGGTACGGCCACAGTTAGCACAAGTGCGACCCTGGCACTTAAGCAATACGATGCAGGTTCACTATTCTTTAACTCAACTAGCGCGGCGGTTTTCTTTTCTGCCGATGCAGCTGACGGTACATCTCCACTAACTACTAAAGGTGATCTATACACCTATTCAACAGCTGATGCTCGCCTAGCAGTAGGCACTAATAACCAAGTACTAACAGCTGATTCTACAGCCGCGACAGGCTTGAAATGGGCTACGCCAACAAGCGGTATGACTAATCCAATGACCACAACTGGTGACACAATTTATTCATCAAGCGGTTCAACACCAGCCCGATTAGGTATTGGCTCAACTGGTCAGGTATTAACAGTGGCATCAGGTATTCCAAGTTGGGCAACGCCATCAAGCGTTACTGTTTTTCCAGCATTTTCCGCAAAAAACGACGGCTCTCAATCATTTTCTGCCGCTACATTTACAAAAGTTCAGTTTCCAACAGAGGAATATGATACTGCTTCAAACTTTGCAAGTAATAGATTTACTCCGACCACTGCTGGTTATTATCAAATAAGTGCTGGAGTTACTGCAAGTAGCGACTCATCAACTTATTACTTAAGTCTGTACAAAAACGGTGTTTCTTACAAATTATTCAGCAATATAAAAGGCCAAACGGAGTGTCTAGGTTCTGGAAGTGCCCTTGTTTATTTCAATGGTTCAACAGATTATGTCGAAATGTTTGTTTATATGAGTGCAGGTTCACCAAGTACAGGTGGCACTGCCGCTTGTTGGTTCACTGGAGTGGGAGTTAAATCATAATGAAGGTATATGAGGCAATTATTACGGCTTATCCTGAATTGAAAGATACTGATTTTTATGCTTTAGGCATTACTTTGCAAAATGATTCTGACGATGCAGGAGATTACATTGCTGACTGGAATTACTCAAAGCCAATTCCTGACGGATTAAAACTAGGTAAATAGTGGAACACTTGACTAAGAAAGTGTTTTATGTCTAAGTACGCACAAGGTACTCATGCCCGCATGATTGAGGTGGCACTAGCTGAGGTGGGCACGGTAGAAGGCCCTAAGTCCAATGAGACTAAATACGGGGCATTTACCAAGCGTAACTTTTTGCCCTGGTGTGGCAGCTTTCTTATGTGGGCAGCTCATGAGGCAGGAGTTAGCGTGCCTGACTGCGTATCTACCAAAGACGGGGCTGAGCGCTTTAAGTCATCTAACCATTGGTTTGATACACCAAAGGTAGGTGACTTTGTTTTCTTTGATTTTATAGATGATGACAAAACAATTATTAACCATATTGGCCTGGTGATCCGTTGCTCGGACAAAGCTATTGTCACAGTTGAGGGCAACACCTCACCTGCAGGTAAAGACCGTAACGGTGGCCAGGTCATGCTTAAAACAAGGGCTTTAGGTAATCACTCAGGAGTAATTGGCTATGGAAGGCCAGTCTATAAAACTCCTGAACTACAGAAAGAGACACAATGAGCGATATACAGCAAGCTAACAACCCCGCCAGTACGGTAACGCTATTGGCATCAGGGGCAAAAACAGCAACAGGTGCAAGCACAGCCGTTGGCGGTTTTGCAGCTGCACGGCTATTGGTTCTACAACTCAATGTAACGGCAACTAGTGGCACAGCCCCTACCCTAGATGTCGTAGTGCAAGACACAGTAGACGGCACTAACTACAACACCATTGCGACCTTTACCCAGGCAACTGGTACAACACGCGAGGTTATCCGTTTAACTACTGCCTTTACAGATACTTTGCGCGTGTCCTACACAATCGGTGGGGTAACTCCTTCTTTCACTTTTGCAGTCATAACATGGGCGGATTCCAATTAACGCGCAACTTAAGGCAGCGGGCCTTTCATACCTGCGCGCTGCTATTAGCTGTGCAGGTGCGCTATACCTAAGTGGAATTACAGACCCTAAAGTATTAGCTAACTCTTTTATAGCTGCACTCATTGCACCTGTGCTAAAGGGTATTGACCCTAAAGAGACACAGTACGGCGTAGGCAAAAAGTAATGACTCAGGCCCAGTCATATTTAGCGTTAGCTTTGGGGATAGCAACGCTTGCTACTTTTATGGCTGGGCTTGTTAGGCATCTTGTTAAGTATTACCTAGCAGAGTTAAGGCCCGATAACAACGGTGGCCATAACCTGAGGGGTCGCGTAGATCGTATCGAGGTGCAGGTGGACCGTATCCTTCAAATACTTTTAGAGCGCTCATAAAAGCTGCGTATTGCATCTTGCTGGGACTCTGAGCGCTGGACACTCATAGGCCTGGTGTCTCCTGGGTTAGACATGGTGGCAGTTAGCCAATGCTTGTTATCAGCCCATAAAGCCTGTGCATGGTTGGCGTGGGCTAGGAAGTAGGCCATGTCTCTACCTCTTAATGAAAGTACAAACTCAGTCTCAACTAACTTTGTGTTTTCCCGTAGCCATTGTGTGCCGACGATCAACAGATCACCAGGGTTTATAGCTCTATCATCCTCACCAAAGCCGTAACAGCTAAGGCGGCCTTCCATTTTGTTATGGCTAGTGACATCAATACGGCCACTAGGTTGCATGCGTGGGGCTCCCATGACTTACCCTTTCTATTGAGCCTTCGGCGTGTCGCATCTGGTAAATCGTCAGAGGGTTCCCCTACAATTTGAGATGTACTACACACCGTTAGGCTAAGGGCATCTAACGGAAAACTTAATAGGAAACTATGGCATTTTGATAATGCCTACTAGTTACATTATGTAAAGTTAAAATAGGCCTAAAACCCTATGACTAGCTTTACATAACCCTATTCAGTCTTTCTTTAGCCCTTTGTCTAACTCTAACACTAAGGGGCTAATAGATGTTTGAGATACCAGTTTTAATATGGATAATTTTAATCGCAGTGCTAGCACTCATTGCTGGCTATGGACTTGGCCACAATGACGGCTACAAAGAAGGCCGAGCAGTTGGCTATCGCCGTGGATCTAAGTCGGTGTCACAATGAGTAACTTTTTAGAAAACTACGAAACTGCCAATGACACGATTATCCGTTTTCGAAAAGAAAATGTCACAGGTCGCATAGTCACTCATGTCCAGGACTCAGATTTAGCAGCTGGTTGGATATTGGTTAGAGCTGAGATTTACCGTGAGTATGAAGACACCGTACCTAGCGCTGTTGATTTTGCTTATGGCAATGTAGCTACATACCCACAGAATATGAAGAAATGGTTTGTTGAAGATACAGTCACAAGCTGCATAGCTAGAGCTATCAAACTCCTATCCCCTAGCACTACGCGCCCCAGCCGTGAAGATATGGCGCGTGTGGAATACGAGGCCACACCTAGTAAAGATGAAACAGATCTTTGGGCCACTCTTACAGTCAAACAAACCGAAATTGAGACTGGTACCGAGCATATTGGCAGCGTTTTAACCCTGGTTAAAGAGGAGATGACTCCCCCACAAGGGCCGCATTGCAAGCACGGCTACATGGAAGAAAAAAAGGGCGTAGGCAAAACAGGTAAGCCATATCAAGGCTATGTATGCCCTAGCAAAAACCGCGATGACCAATGCAAGCCTGTGTGGTTGTAATGGGAGAAATCAGCTTTAGCAAAATAGGTAGCGGTGTTACTAACACTATCCATGATGACGGCACTATCACCTCCCTAGCGGACAAGTTTTGCGACTGTTGCGAGGTAGATAAACCCGCTTTGGGCGGCTTCACACTAAAAGACATGAGCGGCGAGGCGGTTATATGGCTATGTTCACAATGTCGCGGATAGATGAGGTAATCCTGGATAGGTCTCAGGAGATAAGTGCGCACCAGGCAGCTTTAGATCGTGCCAGGGTCATGGATGATTCTTATTTTCGCCTTTATGGGCAGAATCTTAACTATCACGACATGATTACACAGCATGCAGAGAGCGCTGGAGCAGAGATAGCTGTAGCTGAGTGGTTTGGTATCACAGGCTTTAACCCTTCTGTTAATACCTTTAAGTCAGAGGCCGATGTAGGCACACGGGTCGAGGTCAAACACACGCGCTATGCCAATGGCGCCCTTATATTGCAGGCTAATCAATCCACAAGGCCTAACGATGTCTGTGTATTAGTTGTGGGTAAGTCACCTGTGTATCGCCTAGTTGGGTGGATGCCTGCGGTTATGGCCCTGGTGCCTAAGTACAAACACCCACGCCAAGATAGCTATTGGGTGCCACAGCCCTATTTATTCGAGATGCGCTACTTAAAGAAATCTAGCTATGGACAAGATTAGTTACAGTTGCCGTCATTGTGGCAAGGTCACAGATCAGTTAGAGCGCATAGTCAGCGATAACCTGCCTAACAATGTAAAGGTATTGCAATGCGTAGTGTGTAGCTACATGTCCGTGTGTCTCATGGTAGATATTG
>Ga0214921_10006709_pt1 | contig 15602 bp, 12 predicted proteins | sample LL1505_MetaG_FD_177992 | JGI IMG/M metagenome (GOLD analysis project Ga0214921, IMG submission 177992) | Freshwater microbial communities from Lake Lanier, Atlanta, Georgia, United States - LL-1505 | ecosystem: Environmental > Aquatic > Freshwater > Lake | place: USA: Georgia | collected...
TGTTCTGGCGCGGTTTCGAGCTGAAGCTTGACTGCTGCACGCTTTTTCGTATTTTGCCCACCAACCATCACGATAACATTTTTACAAAATTTTGATAAATGTTGCTCAAAAAATTCTGCATGATCTTTACGCTCCGTGAGAATTAATGGACAACGGCCTAATCTGAGAGCGCTCAAGACATCCTGGGCGATCAACAGGTTTCTTTGCTGATCATGCATAATTTCTGAATAAATATGACTTATTGATGACTTCTGATCCACAGCCGCATCAAGAGTAAATGATGTATTTCTTAATATGACTTTGTGATTAAATGGACGAAGTTTTGCCTGTTCTTTAGCGTCTACTTTATATCTGATCTCCCCACATTGCATAAATATTATCGGATGATGACCATCTTTGCGAGTAGCTGTAGCAGTGAGTCCTAACACATATTTTGCCTTACATGCTTTTATTACCGCTTCAAAACTGACAGCAGATAAATGATGACATTCATCAACGATAACCTGTCCATATTCGGCCACAATATCATCGACAACATTGTTCTTTATCAGGCTTTGAATGATGGCAATATCCATAACTCCGCTTGGCTTGCGTTTTCCGCCTCTGATTATGCCTATTTGATCTGAGCTGATATCTAAAAATACTTTCAATCTTTCAATCCACTGATCTAACAGCTGTCTGCGATGAACGATAACAAGAGTGCTGGTTTTTCTTTTAGCGATCATGTGTGCGCCAATAACCGTTTTGCCAAATGCTGTCGTTGCCGCAAGAACACCATTATTATGCTGTAGAAGCTTTTTTGCAGCTTTTTGTTGCTCACCAGTAAGCTCGCCTAAAAAATTCAATTTGACACGTTTTCCACCATATCTTTTATCATCAAGGATCGTTTCAATCCCGAGAGATTTAAACAAATCTACAACCTCATCCAAACATCCTCTTGGCAAGCCAAGATGCCCCATAAAATTCTCAGCACAGGCAATTATTCTTGGTTTGCCAAATGTTGATAGGCGCATGGACTGAGCTATGTAAAACTCAGGATTTTGAAAAGCTGCAAGTCGTATCAACTTACTGATGAGTGACGGATGAAGGTTTTGTTTCTCAATAAAGATTTGATTGCTGATTACAATATTGACTGACTTTGGAAGATTTTGATCAATTGAAATTTCTGGTTTTTTGCGAGAAGGCTTTATTTCCCATGGCTTTTCTTCATCTTCCTCAATTGGCATGCGGACAGCTAGAATTTTGCCTTTGTAAGATGCTTCTTCAACAATTCTATTAACGACTTCTTCTGATATTTTTGAGATCGATGCCAAAAACTGCCATTGATCTTGATAGGGCTCAAAATTTTCATCTAAAAATATGCTGTTTCCTCGCTCTCTTGGAAAATACTGTAATGGCAGCGCGATAAGATTGCCAAATCCTCCAGAAGGTAAGGTGTCTTGGTTAGGAAAAAAGCGATCGTAAGATTCAAAGCCAATTTCTGGATAATCATCCATCGTTTCAGTGATGAGCGCTGAACCCATTTTTCTGGCCTCCGCTGCTAAAATTGGCCTTTCAAAAAAAATCCAAATATGAGCGCCATTTCCAGATCTTGATCTTTCAAGTGCAAACGGCACGCCATTTTTGTGACAGGTTTTGGTGAATGCTAAAACGTCTTGTTGCCATTTATCCTTGTCAAAATCTGCTGCTAGAAACCAGCAAGTATCATCTGCAAGCATGAGATAGATGCCAATCGTATAATCTCTTTTACTGCCAGCAAAATCTTCTCCGCCCAAATGTTTACGAATAATTTCTGCAGAGGCTGGAATGAAGGCTTGATTGGAACACTGCGAGCATTTTACTTTTGGTTTATTGCATTTGCCCCTGACCCATTCGTTTGCACAGGCTAGAGAATAGCCCGATTTACCAGTTTTAGCATTGCTCCATCTTTTTGGAAAAACATCTACTCGACCACGAAAAAGATTCATGAAAATCTTAATTTTTTCCTCTGGCGAAAAAGTTTTGTTGGCTATCGGCGATGGTGACATGGGTAGTATAGATGGTAATTTTTGTAGTTCTTCCTGTGTATTTTTGAGCTCAGTTTGCAAAGAGGCTTTTTGTCTCTCCAAATCTTGAAGCTGATTTTCTAAAAATTGGATTTTTTCATGGATAGAATCAGACATTCTTAAAGTTGCAAAATTTAAAAAGAATATCCTTGATCTACCCAGTAAGCCCAGTCATTTAGGGCTTGCTTGGTCTTGTCATCAACGCCAACGCCATCGAGCTGCTCCAACGGAACACAAATTGACTCACCTCTCCACTTAACCTCAACTAGCATCTCGTGCTCGCAATTTTCTGCTTCATCCATAGCAATAACCTCTACTACCTCATTTAGCAATAATGGTGAAGTGCTAACTTTTTTGATACATTTGGCATTGAAGGGAAAGGTAATAGTATCTTGTAAATAGCAGTACCATCCCATAGCCGCTTCGGACTCATCGTAAGTATCCACAATGATTTGTGTCTCTATACGATCCTCAATTTCTTGATTAAATTTTATAGTTTTTTTCTTCATATTTATTACTCATATCCCATAAGTTAGGCCGCGCCCTTTCCCAAAAATTTGTGGCGCACTGCTCAGCCATTGCTAATTTTATACCTCACACTCCTACCCTGACCAATTCTGACTAACTTCTTCATTTCGAACAATTTTTTAATTATCGATTCAACGGTTCTTGCTGGAAATCCCGTCGCTTCAATCGCATCTTTGCGGCTAAATTCTTTGCTTGGCAAGCTTTGCGCCCATTGCCAAAGAGCCAATTGCTTTTCTGAAAGAAGATATTCAATGGTTTCACCTTGAAGAATTTTTAAAGCGGAAGCTGCCTGTAAATTCACAATTTTTAAGAAAAATATCAGCCAATCTGAAATATCTTCTTTCTTACTTTTCCAAGTTCTTTGGGTTTTATTTAGCGCTAAATAATAATCGGCCTTACTTCGTTCGATCAGCTTTTCATGAGATACAATCGTGGTAAAATTATAGCCAAATTTAAGCAAAAGAAGATTGGTTAGAAGCCTGCTGGTTCTGCCATTTCCATCTTGAAATGGGTGAATTGCCAAATATTCAAAAATGAAATTAGCGATTAGAATTAACGGATGTTTTTTTTGCTCCTTCAGAGATTCGCTAAACCAAGTTATCAACTCCTGCATTTCTTTTTTTACCAAATGTGGCGGGGTTGGATCAAAGATTACGTCAACCAGATTTCCCTTTTTATCTTTAGCTTCTACGCGATTTGAGCCAAATTTATATTGACCTTTGTGACGCGAATCTTTTTCGCTATATTGCAGCATTTGATCATGCAAACCAAGAATCCAAGATTCGGTAATTTTGATATCTTCATAATTTTCAAACACCACTTCCAGACATTGCAAATAGCCGGCAACTTCTTGCTCATCTCTGGTTTTGAATTTTTTAATGCGCAGATTTTTATACAATTTCTCAACTTGCGCATCGGATAATTTATTTCCTTCAATACGATTAGATGCGCCGGTGGAAGTGACGATTACAGATCTAGTTAAGCGCTCAATGGCTTGGGGCAGAAATTTATCAGTAAGTGTAAAACTATTTTTTTACCGCATCAATTTTGGCAATTGTTGAATAAACTTCTTCAACGACGTTAGCTTTGAGTTCTAATCTTGTGTTTAGTCTAAATTTTTTTAAATCCATTTTTTGAAATTGTTGTGCCATGGTAGCAAAATTACTTTTTTCGCAATGTTTGAACTATGAAGACTTTCGTTATTGCCTCAATTGACTATGTGATATAGCGTGATATCATGTGAGATTAATTGCCTTAAGTCAATAAGATTTTTAAAAATATCCGCAAAAATGTCCGATTATATCCAATTTGTGTAGCGCAGGAAGATGGCGTTCGCCAAAGCTCTCTTACAATCTTCAAGATTTTTCTAAGCTCGTTTTACTCGCTAAGAAAAATTACTAAGATTGTCGAACTCATGGCAAAAATCCTTACGAAATTTCGCAAAGTGTATGCGGTGAAAGCATCTGATTTTTATCGAACTTTTCGGTATGGATGAAAGTGGCTTTGGAGCCTTGATTTTGCTGATTCCAAAAAACTACGAATCAGTTCGCAAACTGACTCCCATCCACCGCCATTACGCCCCACTACTCTGGAGTACTACGGGTTACTCCCGATTACTCTCATTTACTCCACAATACTCTCACACTCCTTTACGCTCTAGGACGCAGGATTACGCGTAATTACTCCATAATGCGAAGAGCTACACTGAACTACTCCCTACATTTTTTCCAAATGATCACTTTTTATTTTAAGAAGCGGAGAAAAACGGAGGTTTTTTTTCTGAAGCTGATACTGCCAAGCCTTGATACCACTGCTCAAAATTCGGTAAACGTGAAACGGAGATTTGAATATTATTTTTTGCCCATCTAAGCTTTTGCTGAATTTTTTATTTTCTCATCAGCCAAAATTTTTTTAAAATCGTAGAAATTTTTCAGAAAAAATAAATTTCATCCGCACCTTGGAGAAAAAGGTGAATATCGGTAAATGTTAGCTCCACAGGATTTTTTTCGAACTTTTCCCTTTACTACTCCAAACGACCAATAACGATTTTTTCGAACTCTCGGTTTATCTGAACCAATGCAATGATTTAAGCGTTTGTCAGAGGTTTGTGAAACGATAAAACTGCCACATGAATTTCTTTTCCACTATCTGCGGGATGGGTAAATTTATAAATACTGCCGTAATCGTGAAATTTTTCGATTTGGCTCTGATGGCCTTGAATTTCTGGAATCTTTTTTGAAATTATTTGTTTGGTATTTTGATGATTTTTGTTTTCGTCAAAAATTATTATCGCAGCCTTAGATAAGCGAGTATCAACATATCCAAATAGTTGCTCGAAAGCTTCAGTTAATGATAGCTCGCCTTTCCACTTTTTGCACTCTGCTATAAAAATATTTTGACGATCGTGTTTTATCAGTATGTCCGTTTTTCCCGCACCATTAAAAGCTTCACCAACAACTACAGAATAAACTGATTGAAGTATCACCAATAAAAAATCTCTTATCGTTGGCTCATCCAAAAGAGCGAATGTTTTGGGAAGTCTCTCAAATGCTGTATTGATGTTTGATATTAAAGTTAGGACATCTTTGAAATCTTTATCACTCATGTAAGAGGAGTAAGTCTTATCAGTAGCAACGCTAGTAGTATGATGCGAGGACTTCTCAACGATATTTCTTTCTATTTTGATCGCTTCACTCAATTTTCTCTCTAATTTGAACGGCAGATTTGTTAAAATCTTTTCCTTCTTTTCTAGCTCGAGAATTCTGGCAGACACTTGCTTGATAACCAATTCTTTTAGATTATTGCCAAAATACCCATCAATGTCTCTTTTTAAATTTAATAGGTTTTCTTTTAGTAACTTTTTTATCTCACCTACTTTCTGGTTTATTAGATCGTTTGGATTTGGATGATTAATTTCAACTTCATAGCACAATACTATTGAATCATCTCTTATATCGCTAACGGCATGATAGATTCCACTCATATCTAAAGCGCAGCTAGATGGAATCCAGTAGAACAGATTTTTTGAACCCTCAAATTTTAACAAAATTTTATATTCGATATAGCCAGATCTTTTTTCGCGAGCAGCTTCCTCCATGGATGGCTCAGAATCTAAGAGATTTGGAGCCTGTGGTATCTCTTTAGTAATTTGAGAGAAAAACGCATCAAAATCTCTTAACTCTTCCAGAGAATTACTATTTTTTATGCTATTCACTATTTTATTGAGGAGTACTTTGTATTGATAATGAATATCTACGTTAGCAAATAATTGTCCCATATCTTCAAATCATTAAATTCTTTAAATTTCTAACAATCTCAAACACTGTTGTTGAAGGATTATCCTGCAAATTTGGATGCAATTTAAAAAGTTTTTCAGCGTTCTTAATTGGCTTTTCTTGCAGGCTGCGCAGCTCATCAAACACATCGCAGTTTTTTTGATAACTGAATCCGCCGCATTCTTTCCTAAAGTATGTTTTCAACTTCTGATCATAATCTTTGCGCGAAATTACGCTCTCGCAATATTCAAAATGCAGCAAGAACCAAATCTCAAAGCACTGATTGCTCCAGCATAATTTTATTCCGTTTTTTTCGGCTTTTTTAATTGCCTCGTTAAATTTTTGAGGATTCTGTTTTAAGTAATCATCAACATCAAATATACACCAAGCTTCATCGCCATCTTTAGAACTAAATTCATCTTTAAGTTCTAAAGCAGATTTAACCTTAATTGCTCTCTCAATAAGCTGCCAAGGCGCTTCAGATTTATCCTTGGCCATTCTGTGAAGCTTGATGCGAAAGTTGCTTGGCAAATCATTGAACCCTTCAAAATATTGAGGCTCGGCGACTTCGCCATTAAAGAAAAGATGGAAGAATTTTTTTGTACTGCGGCGGTTTTTTAATTCTCTTGGCATAAATTATTCAGCACCCTCCAGATATTTTACATAAGGAATCGCGCCATATCTGCCCTCTAGATATCTCTTAGAATAAGAAACGCCGTCTCTCTCGCCAAGATCGCACAAAGAAAAAATTTCCGATGCTTCAAATTTATTTTTTTCAACGAACCAAATTTGATCTTTTCTTAAAAAATCTTCATGAAGAAAACTGATGTCATGAGTAGTAAAAATCAGCTGTGCATTTTTTTTGTTATCTGCTTTGGAGTTGAATTTTTTGAGGATGAATTTGCACAAGATTGGGTGCAAAGCCGAATCAATTTCATCAATTATCAGCATTCCACCTTCGATCAAAATTTTAGCAAATTGCGCCGAGATAAAAAACATTCTTTTGGTTCCTTCAGACTCCATCGCTAAGAAATTAAACAACTCTTCTCCGGTCTTCTTTCCATCCTTATCAAACTTATTGTGAACCGATGAAATTTGATGCTGAAATGCCTGATTAAGTTTTGCTTTTTGTAAAAAATCTTTGATCTCATTTGGAGTATTTTTGAAAGCCTCTTCAGCGGAAAGATATCCATATTTTGCCTCTATTCTTCTTATTCCAAAATCAGCTTCCAGCATGAATTCATCCATCTTCTTTTTGAATTCTGGATTATCGACGTAGGAAGAAATTGCAAATCTTTGCATCTCTTCAGTCATGCCGCTTAAGATAACAATTTTAAGAACTTCTGCTTTAATTTGTCTGGCAAGATCAACGTTGTTCTCAGCAAGCTTTGAGAGAAATAAGAAATCTTCACGAGTTCTAGCAATAACATCTTTGCTGGCTTCTTTTTGGAAATCCCTAGCAGGCTCAATCTTTTGTTTTTTTCTTTCGAAGAAAACTTTTTTGCCTTTTTTACGTCTTAGCCATTCAGCGTGAATTTCTTTTTTTGAAACCTCAAAACCATAAACATAAACTTCTCCATCAAGCAAAATTTCAGCTTCAAAAAAACTTGGCTTTTCTCTGGTTTGATCGCTTAACAAAAACTCAGTCGCAAAAGGAATTTTTATTTCACCTTCTCCAGTTGGACGAAACTCAGTCAAAAAATATTTAAAGAACTTAATCGCCTTTATCAGGTTTGATTTGCCTGAAGCGTTAGCACCATAAATAGCGGCAGTTTTGATGAATTTACCTTCTCCTTTGATCTTAGTTTCAAACACCGCCTCTGGATGACCTTTGCAACCTTTTTTAGCCGCAAAAGAAATTGAAACCTTGTCTTTAAAGGATAAGAAATTTCCTACAGTAAATTTTATTATCATTTTTAAATTTTGTTTTAATTAACAAATCTTTGGCTTAATAAGCAATTTTTCCACTATAAAAAAGAAGAAACTGTAATAATTCTCAGTTATTTTACATTAAGATTGATGGAATGCAACAGCTATCTTTATCCAATTTAAGCAACGGTAACTGCGCATCGAGCAAGTGATGCCAAGAGCAAAAGTAAACGCATGGTATAGTAGAAACATTGCGATTTCCGCAATCTTTCTACTATGAGACAAATTTCAAAAAACCCTCTTTATGCCTACAAAAATATCCAATTGTAAAAGTCTTAAAACTTGCGACAAAACTCATGCGAAATTTTGCAAAATAGGTGAGATGAGATGCATCTGATTTTTAGCGAACTTTTCGGTATGGATGAAAGTGGCTTTATAGCCTTTATTTTAGCGGCTCCAGAAAACTACGACTCAGTTCGCAAACTGATTTGCATCCTCCGCCACTACCGCGAGCCTTAGAGCCTCAAGGCTTCAGACCATTTGATCATTTTTGCGAACTTTATTGCGAACTCGCATTCATATCCCCTCCGACCGCTGTAGCTCGAAGCGCACCGAAAATAAATTTCATAAAAATAAAACTGAAAATCACATCCTAGGCAAGAGATGCGATTTACGAACTTTTCTTGCGTGAAGGCGCTAATGACTTATTAGAAAACAGAAAAATTGGGAGAATTTTTCTGCAGATAAAGTCCATCAAACCTTAGTATCATTGGCTAAAATTCGGTGAACGCGAAACGGAGATTTGGAGAATGTTTTATTTTTTACCAAGAAAATTTCTCATGCAAAAAAATAATTAATATTTTTTGTCTTTTTCATAAGTTTTGATAAACTAAAATCACCTCTTCAATAGAAGATTAACTAACTCATATAAGTTTGAACCAATGACTAAAACAATAGAAGTGGTATTGTGTAGTAGCTGCGGAACGCAAAATAAAATTCTGCCTAATAAGGGAAATTATAAGTGCGGTAAATGCAAAAATATTCTACTGACTACCAACACTAAAAACTCATCCATCTTTAAAATATTAAGCAGGTACTGGGTTTGGCTTTTAGTATTTTCTGTTATTATTATTTTAAATCCGCCTTCTGGTAAAAAAGATAAATACAATAAGATCCATAGCGAAAATCATAACAGGATCAGTCAATCTGAAGTCTCCACTATTCAATTACCTCCAGCCGTTCCAATAAAACATGGCGAAGTTCTAAAGCCGTTCAGTAATAAGGGGGTTGCTCCACTTGAGGTAAAAACTAACTTTGGGGCTAATTATTTTATCAAATTAATAGATGTCGACACCAAGCAAATCAAGATGAGTGCCTTTATTGAAGGTGGCAAAACATTTAAAATATTAGTTCCACTTGGAAGCTACCAACTAAAATATGCTACTGGCAAAGTGTGGATGGGAGAAAATCATTATTTTGGTCCGAATGGACTTACTAGCTATTCAAAAACAAATGCTATTTTTGACTTCACGAAAAATCATCAAGGTTACTCTGGCTATACCGTAGAACTTATTTTGCAAAGTCACGGAAATCTATCGACTGAACAAATTTCATCAGATGATTTTTAGGATTTATATTTTTTAGAAATATTCTCATATGCTTGATTTATAGATCTTATCATCTTTTCAGACTCGGTAATTTCAGCATTTGATGATCCTTTGGCGATAAAAATATCTGGATGATGAAGCCGCACCAATTTTTTGTAGGACAATTTAACTTCTTCCCAGCTACTATTGCTGGCTATACCAAGGATCTCATAATCCGATAAATTTACATTCTCTTCTTCATAGCTCTTTTCACTCTTAACATTTTCACTTGCCCATATTAAGCCCAAATGAGATTTCATTAGATGAAAAAAACAGTCCCTATCTATTGAAATATCAAGAAATTCACTATCGCTAATAAGTATCCTCAGCACCTTTTTCCAAAGCCCCTCTGCTTGAGGCTGATATTCTAGTGCAAATGGGTGCTTGAAAGATTTTATACGACGATCTTTTAAGTTAAATTTTAGTATGTGGTTTTTAAATAGATCCCCACCTTTTGTTATTTGGTAGTTTTGCCATGTAAAAAATCCCTTTTTCTTTAATTCATATTCATAAAATTTTAGTCTCTGATCGAATGTGATGTCAGAAAATATACTGGCAGCACTGCATATAGCTTCCGATGACTCTTTGCTACGTCGATTAAACATTTTGTCTTCCTGAAGTATTTTTAACTCTTTACCATTTTCTAATTCTAGCCTTAGATCAGCCTCGTAAGTTGTGCCAGTAGGAATAAAGTTTGTACTATGTTTTGTTGCAACCAAAACAAATTTGATGTGTCTGATGTCGCTGTAGCTATAAGAAGTAGCACTATACTCAAAAGAGTTATCAAAAAAAGTAAGTTTACTTAGGTTTTTAACGGCAAAACTGCGTCCTTTCATACGTAATTTTCTTAAAAATTAATATGTGGAATTACGTGATAAAAATTAAACAATTTCATAAACCACACCTCGTCCTTTGCCGAAAGTTTTGATCTTTTTCATTTCGACCAATTCTCTTAATTTTACTTTTAATGTATTGCGGTTTGCGCCAGATAGGCGCTGTATTTCAGAGACTGCAAGGCGGTTGTGATTTTTAAGAACCTTCAAAATTTCTAAATGTAGCTCACCAAAATTTTCCTGTAGGATTTTTTCAGCTTTTACTTTTTTCTCTAAATTATCTTTTTGTTTTTTGAGAGATTTTAGGAAAAACAAAATCCAGTTCTCGAATTTGATTTTTTTTGCTTCAAGCGTGATTTGACAATCTCTCAAGTTTTTGTAATAGGCGTCTTTGTTGTCTTCGATGATACTTTCAAGCGAGCTATATTGGATGTAGCCGTAGCCAAGTTTGAGCAAAAGCAAGTTGGTGAGAATTCTTGAAATTCTGCCATTGCCATCTTGAAAAGGGTGAATTGCCAAAAAAACTACGATGAAAATTCCGGTGATGATTAGCGGATGAATTTCTTTTAATTCAAAAGCCTTGTTCGTCCATTCAATTAAATCAGCCATTTTCATTGGCGTTTTGAATGGCGTTGCGGTTTTAAAAATTACTCCGATTTCTTTTCCCTTGGCATCAATTGCTACAACATGGTTATCGAGCTTTTTATATTCGCCTCTGTGGCGAATGTCTTTTGAACTGTGTTTAAGAAGAATTGCGTGGAGTTGCTTGATGTGATTTTCGGTTATCTTTAAATCTTCAAAACTTTCTAAGATAAAATCCATCACGTCGGAATAGCCAACAACCTCTTCTTCATCGCGACTTTTGAATGATTTTTTTCTGACCTTAGAAAGAAGTGTTTCGACCTGAGCATCGGTTAATTGAACACCTTCGATTCTGGTGCTTGAAGCAATTGATTCAATTGTTGCTGATTTTTTAAGCATCTTTAAGCGATCGGGTGAAAGCGTGTTAATTGCCTGCCACTTGCCTTTAAACTCATCGATTTCGCTGATTAGGTTTAGTATCTCGTTGGTTATGGTGACTTGGTAGTTGCTCATGCGTAAATATTTTGTTAATCAGGTAAGCTAAACAAAACATAGACCATACAAGGTAAATATCCACAAAAATATCCAATAATATCCAATTGCAAAAGGCTCAAAACCCACGGCAAAACCCTTTCGATTTTTTGCAAACTGTATGAGGTGAAAGCATCTGATTTTTATCGAACTTTTCGGTATGGATGAAAATGGCTTTTAAGCCTTGATTTTATTGGTTCTAAAAAACTACGACTCAGTTCGCAAACCAACTCCCATGAACCGCCAAAATCCTATTGCAAACCAAGTCTCCCGTAGGTTTTAGCAATTTTTATTACCCATCTCCAAGTCCTGTGTTTGCGGCTTCTCCCAGCTTTTAGATCACAATTTCATCCGCACTTTTCATTCTCCAAAAATTCCAAATTTTGCTGATTTTTTGGCATTTCTCTCTCTGTTTCTCCGTTTCAACTGCGCTTTAGAGAAAAAGGTGAAGTTCGATAAACACTGGCTTGGCAGGTTTTTCCTCTAACTTTGCCATTGTTTAGCTCGAGTGGTATCTTTGGCTTTTTTGCAAACTGGTCACTGTATCTGCTGTTGTTATTTTTTTGTTTCTTTCAACTTGATAGAACACTTCTTTTAAGGTAAAGTAAAACCGTGTAAAGCCTTGTCTATATTGGCTTTACATCGTTTTTTATTTTTAACCTTTTAAGGATTTTTATGCCAAGCGAAAACAAAATTGAGTTTTATTTTTTAAGAAAATCGGCTGAGGGATTTTCCTCAGATTTGAATAATTTCGCTAAAGATGCTTACTCATTTTCTGATGAACAGCTTTTTGCAATAGTTTCTTACTGTGATTACATTCGCGATAATATGGCGAAGATAAAGAAAGAGCTGGAAAGAAGAGTAGACAGCAAATAACGAGCGTTTTAAAGCACAAAATAAACTAAATTTATTAGGGTTAACACCAGACGATATTCTCCTAAAGAGAAGTGGCAATGATTTAATAATAAATTTTAAGAACAATGCAAGTGATTCAATTACTGTTAAATACCAGTTTAGTTACGAAAAGGACTCTGACAATGAACAGTATTACAGAATTGAGTATATAAAGTTTGCCGATAGCAGCACCGTTTTAGACTTAACAAGACTCAAATTTGCTGCCGATAATGACACTTCGATATGGAATGGCGGGTTGGAAAATGACATTTTAAATGGCGTTGGAGATAATGATGTGCTAATAGGTGGTGGTGGCGATGATATGATAATTGGTAACTCTGGTAATGACACTCTTTATGGGAATGATGGGAATGATTACATAGAAGGTAATGAAGGTTCTGATTACATCGAATCAAACGCAGGGAATGATACTGTTTTTGCCGGATCTGGTAATGATTCTGTTTATGGTCAAGAAGGAGATGATAAGATATATCTTGGAGAAGGAGATGATTGGTCCGAAGGAAATACCGGAAATGACCGCATAGAAGGTAATGATGGAAATGATAGAATTTACGGTAATGAAGGTGATGATTTTATTTCTGGTGGAATAGGTAATGACACTCTTTATGGGAATGATGGGAATGATAAAATTAATGGCGGATTGGGTTTAGACTTATTAATAGGCGGCACTGGTGCTGACTGTTTTGAATTCTCATCTTTATCTGACTCTTCAATTAATGCAAAAGACATCATAGAGGATTTTGAGCAAGGGAAAGACAAGATTGACTTATCTCAAATCAATGAAGATTTATCATTCAATTCCTTTAATATTACCATCTACAATCAGCACACTATTATTAAAGATAATAACAGTAGCTTTGCTATTGATTTAAAAGGTGTATTTAACTTAATTGAAAGTGATTTTATTCTGTAAAAACAAAGAAAAGTCGTATCAAGAGATTATAAACTATAACTTAAGATTCGTTACCCTTCTCATCTGTTTGATAATTTTTGTATATCAGATATATCAAGCATTTGCTACCTCTGGATCGATTGATATGGTTGGATATAGAGGAGAAGATGATGGGGCATTTTTTCCAATTATAATCAAAATCCATCAATATTTAGCACATCTAAAAATAGATTCTATAATCAAGGGTCATTCCATAGGAGAACATTATGGGTATGGGTGGTTCTTTTGGATAATTTCGGCTCTATTTACCATTCCAGGAGCGCTTATAAGTCACTTTTTTGGAATTGACAATTTTTTCATATTTAGCGCTTCGTTTTTATCACTGATATTGTCATTTGCTGGGTTATTCTTCTTCTATAAAGCGCTGTCTTTTTATACTAAAGATGAGTTGATTAAGCTTTCTATTATCATCATGATTTTGATGTATCCTGCTTTTGGGTATTTATCAATTAAATGGCACCCAACCTCATTTAATTTTTTCTTTAATTGTCTTCTATTTTACCAACTAGCAAAGCTCGAAAGCGTAACAACAAAAGAGTTAAAGATCATTGCTGTAATACTAGCTATGTCTATTGGTAGTAGAATAACAGGCGTGTTTATGCTGCCTTTGGTTGGGTTGTTTTTGGCAGATCGTCTTGAGTGGGAGATAAGTAAAAAGAATTTTGTATTAGCTGGTTATTTTTTAGGAATCTTAACCTTCTTCTCAATTTTATTTCATGACCCAAGTCTTTTTTTGTTTAAAAAGGACTATTTTATTCAACATTATCAAATAATTACAAACTGGAAGAATTTACTTGGAAATTCTTTCGGATGCCCACAGTGCTCTGATCCAATTTACAGAGTAAACAATGGTATTTTTTTACCATTTATTAAGCTGCCAATTATAATCTTCTTGTTTGGGTTATTTTGTTTCGTTTCTATTGGAGTAGTTAGAGGTAAAATTAATGGCAATAAGAAATACGACCTGACTTATATTTTATTAGTTCTTTTGATTGTTTTGATATACCTAGTGTTCCTAATAAAATACGAAGCGAGCTATAGCCTTGTACCTTATTTTTATACGATATCATTTTTAGCGCCTATCTCGCTGATTGTAATTGATAATCAAAACAAGATTACAAAATTTACAATTATTGCGGCAATTCTTTCGGGTCACCTATTTTTAAATTATAAGAATCTGTTTGTTTCTCATAAGGATTACGAGAGTTTTTACGACTGTTTCTATAAAAATAGAGGCAAAGATTGTAATTGGATTAGTGCGTTTAACTATGTAAAATATAGATATCATGAATCATATCATCTGTCTTATACTGACAGTGCTGAAAATATGAAAAAGATTGTAGGAAATTTGAATGACTATCCTAAAGGTTTAAAGTTATTAATGGATTTCAGAGTGCCAACTTTTTATAATCCTGCAATAAGAAACGGTGTTATAGTGGACACCATGTTTGACAATATAAGTATATTTTATGATGAAACTAACAAAAATAAATATGATTATATAGCTTTGTTCAAGCACTCTAGAATGTTAGCTGGAGAATCTGGAGTTGAAGATGATATTAGGTATTTAATAGAGCATGTTAAAAAATCTAACCTTCCAAAAAAAGATGGGGAAGAAATTATAACTCAAAATCAAGAAATGTTTTTAAACTGGGTACAAAGTGCGCGGATTACTGATAACTTCCTAAAGTCTAAAAAATTTTCTGATACTTATTATCAGAAGGTTTATGAGGATAAAAACTTTCTCTTTTTTAAGAAAAAAAGATTGGATGATATTTAAGTATAATCCTTGGTTTGCAAAAATACCCATTTGCATCAAACAGTGGTAAAGCCTCTAACTCAAAGGTGCAGTTGAAACAGGTCACCAAGCCTTTGTTCATCATCGTTGCCAAAACAGGAGAAAAGTTCGCAAATGGGGTCGTTTCCTCCGCCATTTTTGTTCAATTCAGTTCCTAATTAAATCCCTCATAAAGCCTTTATTTATAAGGCTTTGAGCCGTCTCTTCTTCTTTACGCATTACCTGATTTAAGATTAATTTTTTGCCAATAATCAAAACCAGCTTTTTTGATTATTTTTTAGTGCAGCCCTTATTTTACTAGCTTGATAAGCTGTACCGACAGTCAAATTAGTTCCTAATTAAATTTTTTGTTTTGGATAAAATTGTCAGAAAATCGAACTCTCAGTATAGTTAAAGAAATATAATTTTGGTGCTTACAACTCTACGCGACTTTCTTACGATTAATCAGATCCTCAAACCATTCTAACTGCTCCCCTTTTTCATCCGGAAATTTCTCAAAATCTTTCAGTTTTAATGAGCCCGTCGCAAATCTAATTTCCCAAAAAATTCAGCATCAGAAAATTTGGTTTGGAAGTTTTAGAAATTTTTTGTTTAATTTTTTTGCAGTTTTTGCTGATTTTTCCCGCGA
>Ga0214921_10006710_pt1 | contig 15601 bp, 13 predicted proteins | sample LL1505_MetaG_FD_177992 | JGI IMG/M metagenome (GOLD analysis project Ga0214921, IMG submission 177992) | Freshwater microbial communities from Lake Lanier, Atlanta, Georgia, United States - LL-1505 | ecosystem: Environmental > Aquatic > Freshwater > Lake | place: USA: Georgia | collected...
GGCTTGCCGAAGCCACAGTCACATTGAGAGTCACACTGGTTGTCACCGTGTTGTAACTAAGAGTATCGGTTGGATTAAAGATCACGCTTTGGGTGCTTGCACCCAACACAGGTAGAACACTTGGTGCGACCCACATGAAAGTTCCTGCCACGCTGGCGCTTCCCCCACTCAGTATCGAACTACTCAGGGACTGTCCGTAAACAATCGAGCTTGCGGTCGGAATCACGTTGATTGTGGGCGTTGCTTTTCCGACGTTCCCACTCACGGTCAGATTCTGCGTCGTAGCTCCGCCCCCAACATGCGTTACTGTTCCGTTAACCGCCCCCGACGCAGCAGACGCACTCAATCGCACATATACCGTCACCCCCGAAAGACTCCCGCTTGTGGGGACCAACGTCTTGCTCCCCGAAAAGGTGCTGTTGTCCAAACTCACCTCGTATCCAGTCGGCGCCGTCACCACCACATTCGAAGTCAGATTCGATCCGATCACCGTGTAACTCTGACTGGTCGAAGCCGTTCCACTCACCGAGGTAAAGCCGGTTAACGAAGACTTCGAAAGGGTCATCGCTGGCGCCGATGCGCTTACCGTCCCACTCACGGTGAGATTCTGCGTCGTAGCTCCGCCCCCAACATGCGTTACCGTTCCGTTAACCGCCCCCGTCGCGGCAGACGCACTCAATCGCACATATACCGTCACCCCCGAAAGACTTCCGCTTGTGGGGACCAACGTCTTGCTCCCCGAAAAGGTGCTGTTGTCCAAACTCACCTCGTATCCAGTCGGCGCCGTCACCACCACATTCGAAGTCAGATTTGATCCGGTCACCGTGTAACTCTGACTGGCCGAAGCCGTTCCACTCACCGAGGTAAAGCCGGTTAACGAAGACGCCGAAAGGGAAAAACTTGGATTGGATAAGGAAGAAATAGTGAATGTCTCAGCACTGGTATCCGTACCGTTGCTCGTACTTGTCACCGTAATTACCCCCGTGGTTGCCGAGGCAGGCACGACTGCATTGATCTGCGTTCCCCCGCCCTGCACGCTTGCGGTCGTGGTGACCCCGTTGAATTTGACCACCGGAGAGGATCCAAAATTGTAACCTGAAATAGTTACAGTAGTCCCGGCTGTCCCTGATGTTGGACTGACCGCAGTAATGACCGTGGGAGTATTCGGTCCAGACCCCGTATCCTTCACTTTCCGTAAATACCGGGCGACGGAAGTCGGTAGGGATGAAAAGAAATGAAAACCCGTCTCGGCCTCGATTTCCTCAACCGTGGTGATGTAATCCGTCCAACTCGTGCTGACAGACGCTGCATTCGGCGTATTAATGGCGATCACCCGGCATGCCGTAGTGACCTTATCAGGAGCCAAAGCTGTTCCTGAGGGAGATACCACCACCACTTTCCAAACAGATCCTGGCAACTTCATCCCATTGGAAATCGAGGCCGTTCCAAAGTTGCCGGGACCACAGGTGATTAAAATCTCACTCCCTCCCGAAGCCAACCCACGACAATAACCCTCAAAGGTGGCCCAAAGTCCTTGGTTATTGCGGGAAGCCTGCGGGATCATGTTGCTCATAAGAAACGTCTCATCGTTATCGGCAACCGATGCCGTGCGATCCCCAGACGGACACATATGTCCGCGGTCATATCCAGTATCAAAAGATGAGCTTCCAATCTGTAAAAAGCCACTGGGCAAGCTTGTGTCCGGACGAAAGCTGTTCTGCCGACTCGTGCTGCCGGAGTCCGCCGTCGTGTAACTCCAGCTAACCCAATTCGCCTGATGCGTTGTGTCGTTGTAATCCAAGGCGTAGCGAGCTTTCTGGATAAGATAGTTCTGGTGATTACTTGAATCGACAGTTGCAGTTGTTGGGTTTCCCAACTGCATCTGATAATCAACCCCCACTCTCGCCCAAGATCCACTGGGCACCGCTATTGCAGACAGCGCCAGAAATAAAAACACAAAGCGACCCTTGCGGCGCATAGCGCAACGGTCACTCATGCGGAGGAGGAAGCTCCGGATGAAATGCATCTAAATTTATGCTAGCACATTACAAAGAAAAAACCTTAGATATTTAAGTTGTGTAGAGCGTTTACCATTAATTATTTATGCATGAATTGGATCTATTCTGTATCCCTTTAGGGTATGGGGGCCAAGGCGAAGCCCGCACTACTATATTTTTTTTGCAGCAGAAATTGCGTAATCCCGATTCATCCGGGCAATCCAATCGGCCGAAATCTCTTTGGGACAGACCGCCTCACAGGCGTATTGGTTGGAGCAATTTCCAAAACCCGCCGCATCCATCACCTCGACCATCTTCCGTACCCGCTCCGCCCGTTCGGGTTGCCCTTGGGGCAGAAGTCCCAAATGAGAAACCTTGGCGGCCGCAAAAAGCATCGCCGAGCCGTTCCGACAGGCCGCCACACAGGCCCCGCAACCGATGCAGTGAGCGGCATCAAAAGCCTTTTCCGCATCATCCTTCCCGATCGGCATCGCATTCGCATCCGGGGCCTGACCGGTGTTCACCGAAACAAATCCCCCCGCCTGAATGATTCGGTCAAAAGCCGAGCGGTCGGTCACCAGATCCTTGATGACCGGGAAGGCCTTCGCCCGCCATGGCTCCACCGTCAACGTCTCCCCATCTTTGAACGAACGAAGATAGACCTGACAAGTTGTGGCTCCTTTGTTGGGTCCGTGAGGTTCGCCATTGATGGCCATCGCGCAGGAACCGCAAATCCCCTCACGGCAGTCATGATCAAAAGCGACCGGTTCTTTTCCATCTTTCGTCAGTCGGTCATTCACCACATCCAACATCTCCAAAAAAGACATGTTCGGATTCAGGCCGTCCGCCTCATGGGTCTCAAAATGCCCCTCGGCCATTTTTGATTTCTGACGCCAGATGCGCAGATGCAGCTTCATTTGTAACTCCTCGTGGCCAACTCCACTTCCTCAAAAGGCAACGGTTCGGTGTGCCGAACTTCCGGCTTCCCTTCGCCCTGATATTCCCAAGCGGAAACATGGGAAAATTCCTTGTCCCGGCGGGCGCACTCTCCATCCGACGTCTGGTGCTCCGCCCGGAAATGACAACCGCAAGACTCATCTCTCTCGAGGGCATCCCGGCACATCAGTTCGCCCAACTCCAAAAAGTCCGACACCCTTCCCGCTTTTTCCAGGGATTGATTCAGATCCTCACCCGAACCCGGAACATTCACATTCTCCCAGAACTCCTTGCGCAGTCCCCGGATCGCATCGATTCCCTCCTCCAATCCCTTTTTTGTCCGACTCATGCCGCAGTGATCCCACAGGATTTTGCCCAACCGCCGATGAAAATCGCTGACCGGCTTGCTTCCGCGTATGCCGAGGAGCTTTTTGGTCCGTGTCTGCACTGCCTCGGTTGCCTCCCAAAAAGCCTCCGTCTCCGAAGCTTTTTTTGCCCCTCCGGGCTTCTGCTGGGACAAGTAATCCCCAATGGTGTAAGGGAGAACAAAATAACCGTCCGCCAAACCCTGCATCAACGCACTCGCACCCAGACGATTGGCCCCGTGGTCCGAAAAGTTTGCCTCCCCCAAAACAAAAAGTCCTGGGACGTTGCTCATCAAATGATAATCCACCCACAGGCCCCCCATGGTGTAGTGCACGGCAGGGAAGATCCGCATGGGTGATTCGTAAGCACTCTCGCCGGTGATCTCGTGGTACATCGAAAAAAGATTCGCATACCGTTCCCGCACGGTGTTTTCGCCCAAACGCCCGATCGCCTCAGAAAAATCGAGGTATACTCCCAATCCTGATGGGCCGACTCCCCGCCCTTCGTCACACACTCGCTTCGCCGCACGGGACGCAATATCCCGGGGCGCCAGATTCCCGTAGCTCGGATACAGCCGCTCCAGAAAATAGTCCCGTTCGCCTTCCGGAATCTGGTCGGCCGAACGCTTGTCCCCCTTGGTCTTTGGCACCCAGCAACGGCCGTCGTTCCGCAATGACTCAGACATCAGCGTCAATTTGGACTGATAGTCCCCGGAAACAGGAATACAGGTGGGATGAATCTGCGTGAAGCAAGGATTGGAAAAAAGCGCACCCCGCCGATGAGCCCGCCAGATGGCCGTGGCATTCGAACCGCGCGCATAGGTCGAGAGATAGTAGGCGTTTCCGTATCCTCCCGTGCAAAGGAGAACGGCATCGGCCTCGTGCGCCGTTAATTCCCCTGTGACAAGATTCCGCGTGATGATCCCCTGGGCTTTCCCATGATCCACCACCAGATCGAGCATCTCGTGCCGGGGAAACATCCGTATCCGTCCCAGCCCGATCTGCCGGCTGAGGGCCTGGTAGGCTCCGAGCAGCAGCTGCTGACCCGTCGCACCCCGAGCATAAAACGTCCGCGAAACCTGAGCGCCTCCAAACGATCGGTTGGCCAACATGCCGCCGTACTCCCGGGCAAAGGGCACGCCCTGTGCGACACACTGGTCGATAATGTTGACGCTGACTTCGGCCAGCCGATGCACATTCGCTTCTCGGGCGCGGAAATCCCCTCCCTTGATCGTGTCATAAAAAAGACGCCGAACTGAATCCCCGTCGTTCTGATAATTTTTGGCGGCGTTGATTCCCCCTTGGGCCGCGATGGAGTGAGCCCGCCGAGGGGTATCCTGGAAGCAGAAGGATTTCACCCGATAACCTAGCTCGGCCAAACTCGCGGCCGCCGAGGCACCCGCCAAGCCTGTGCCCACGACGATCACCTCGTATTTCCGCTTGTTGGCCGGATTTACAAGGCGGACGTTCGCTTTAAATCGGGTCCACTTCTGCGCCAAAGGCCCTTCGGGAATCCGAGGGTCCAATTTCATGGTTTGAGAACCCCCGTCAGCACCGCGATGGGAATCGAGCTAAAGCCGAGAAAAAGAACGGCCGCCAGAATCCATGCCCCCGTGCCGATGATTTTGGCCAAATGCCGGTCCCGGATGCCGAAAGTTTGAAAGACACTGGCCGCCCCATGTCTGAGATGGGAAAACAACAAAGCCATCGCCAAAAGATAAAAGCCGCTGATCCATGGACTGGAAAACCCCCTCACGACCATCCTATAGACATCGTGCATGGGCACTCCGCCCGCCACCGTCTCCATTGAGGCGTAGGACCGATCCACCAATTGTGCGGTGAAGTGCAGTAGATGAAAAACGACGAATCCGAGGATAATCGATCCGCTGATTACCATCGTCACGCTGGTCAGTGTCACCTTTAGACGTGATTTCCGTCCTGCCACCGCGTACCCCTGCGGTTTGGCGATCCGGTTCTCCCTTGCCAAAGAAAGCGTTGCCCAAATGTGCAGTCCAGTGGCCAGAATCAATCCCAACCGGAAGCCCCACAAAACCAACGGCATCGACTTCAGAAGGTGGGCGTACTGATTGATCTTGTCTGGAGTGCCCGCAAACATTTGCAGATTGCCAACCATGTGCATCACAACAAACCCGATCATGAAAAGACCGGTGATCGCCGCGATCCACTTTCTCCCGATGGAGGATCGAATCATGGAAGAGATGTTGCTGGGCATAAGTTTAAAACCACGAAAGGGTTCCCATTCAAAATGCGCCCTCGCCGCCAAAGTGTCAAAATCCGCCCATACCTATAAGTGCCAAGAAATCAGAGACTAAGTCCGGCTAATGCCTCCGCCAGACCGCACTGCGGGCGATCGACCAGTGAGCATTGCCATCCGGCCTGATCAGCTCCCCGGCCATCACTGATCGGGTCATCCCCAATGAGGGCGCACTCCACCGCTTGCAGAGCCGCCTGTTTTTCCGCCTCCCGAAAAATACCTAAATCCGGCTTTTCCGAACCCAATTCCTCGGAGATCAGGATCAGGTCAAAATGCTCGGACCAATCAAAACCCTGTAGGACCTTCCGTAGACGTGAATCCCCATTGGAAAGCAAACCCGCCTTCAATCCTCTCTTTTTTACACCCATTAGAACCACCTCCGTTTCCGGATACGCCCTCCAAGCATCGGGACGTGCAAAATGTTCGTACACCTCATCAAAATAGTCCTCCACGGGAAATCCTTCCGGCATCTCTGCCGCACACAGACTGAGCTCCACGATTTTTCTCCAGCCATCCTTGCCCAGAACGGAATCCGACCCCATTCCCTCGGTTCTTCTTTTCTTCCAGGCGGCACGGAAACCTTTTTCCATTTTTTCCGCATCCGCCCTCCAGCCGTAATGTTCGGTGAAACGTGCATAGGTAAGACCCACCGGTTCCGCCGTACGAATAAGAGTCCCACCGGCATCAAAAAATACCGCCCGAATCACACCATCCTCCAACCCCGCTCCCTCAGAACCTCTCCCACCAAAACGAGGGAACCCAGAATCAACGTTCCACCTGGGACAGATTCAAGATGATTACTCTCCAAGGCATCCTTTACACTAAGAAAAATGCGTGTCGGATGAATCTCCCAATGCAAGGGATCCGAAGCTCTTACATCCGGCAAATGCACCCCCCAAATTTTGGCCCCCGTTTTCTTTATCTCCTCCAACATCTCCCGAGCAGGCTTCTCTTTTAGACAACCAAAGATAATCCTATCCGGAAATCCCCCAAACTTCTCCTTCCAAGTCTGCAAAGCCGAGAGAACGCCCTCGAGATTGTGGGCACCATCGAGGGCCAGCCTTTGTTTCCTGTCCAAGACTTGAAAGCGGCCAGGCCAATCGGTCCTCATTAAACCCCGCCGGATCCATGGATCAGGAAAACCCAGATAACGTCCAGCCTCACGCGCCAGAGACAGGTTCCAAAGCTGATGTTTCCCCAATAAACGAGGCGCCCCTTGTCCCAAACGCAAAGGTTGCACCACCCGAAGTGGACAACAGAGCTTCTTCGCCCGCTGTTTTAAAATTCGGTTGGCTTCCGGCGGCCAAGGCACCGAAAAAACAGGCACGCCCTGCTTCAGAATCCCGGCCTTCTCTCGACCGATACTTGCAAAACCCCTTCCCAGAATCTCCTCGTGATCCCGACCCAACGAAGTCAAAAGGCAAAGCTCCGGAGAGACGACGTTAGTGGCATCCAGTCGACCGCCCAATCCCGTCTCCCAGACAACAAAGTCGACTCTCTCTTCACGGAAGATCCTTAAGGCAATCGCCGTCGCAGCTTCAAAGAAGGTCGGTCGTTGCCGGAGAGGTATTTTCTCCATCACACGAATTACCGCCTCGGTGTTTTTCTTGAGAACCTTTTTCCGCACCCCCAATCCCCCGATCCTGAACCGCTCCCGAAAATCCACCAGATGCGGAGAAGTATAGAGTCCAGGACGAAAGCCGGCTTCGCGAAAAATCGAATCCATCGCGGCCGCCACGGATCCCTTCCCGTTGGTTCCAGCGATATGAATGAAATTCAGACCTTCTTCAGGATGATGCAACAAGCGAAGAAGTTTTTTCATCCTCCCCAGACCGGGTCGGATGCCTGCAGCGCAAACTTTCTCCAACCGCTTAACGGGATCGAATGGTTTCAGAGATACCGGAGGAGCCGTGCCAATGTCTCCTTCATTTCCGTCCGGGAGACAATCATGTCGATCAGACCATGTTCATGCAGGAATTCCGAAGTTTGAAATCCTTTCGGTAGTTCTTGCTGGGTAGTCTCGCGAATGACTCGCGCCCCGGCAAAGCCGATCATCGCCTTCGGTTCCGCAAGGATCACGTCTCCCAGCGAAGCAAAACTCGCCATCACCCCAGCCATCGTCGGATTCGTGAGAACGGAAACAAAGGGAAGACCCGCTGCTCCGAGCTTGGCCAATGCTCCACTGGTCTTAGCCATCTGCATCAGGCTGAACATCCCCTCATACATCCGAGCCCCTCCCGAAGCAGAGAAAACGATCACCGGAGCTTTTTTTTGTAACCCTCGTTCGATTGTCCGGGTCACCTTCTCCCCCACCACCGCCCCCATGCTTCCCCCGAGAAAGGCAAATTCCAGCGCGGCCAACGAGGCTTCCCGGCCCCCAATCTTGCCCATACCACAGATAATCGCATCCTTCAGACCCGTTTTTTTCCGGTTGGCCTTCAACTTGCTGGCATAGCTTGCCACCCCTTTAAACTGCAGGACATCGACTGCCTCCATGCCGACATCGTGCTCGATGAATTTTCCACCGTCACAAACCGAAGTCAGACGCTCGCGGGCCCCGAGAGTAAAGTGGTGGGAGCACTTAGGACAGACCTGCAGGTTCTTTTTGAGGACCTGGTTGTAAATCACCTCCGCGCACTCCGGACACTTGGTCCAAAGTCCGCCTGGAATCCCGCGGGAGCGGGTCTTCGCCTCCTTCCGAGGCTCATACTTTCTTCGTTCGAATACAGCCATGATTTTTTAAAAAGATTTATCCCCGGGCCACGGTCAAGGCAGCCACCTCGGCGGCTCCCGCTTGGCGCAGGACTCGCGCACAGGCATCCGCCGTGGCCCCGGTTGTGAAGATATCATCACAAATTAGCAACCGTAGCCCTTGGGGGTCAAACCCGGGAGCCAACGCCAAAGCGCCGCGTAAATTGCGTAAACGCTCCGATCGCCGTAAGCGGGCTTGGGGAGGTGTCACCTTCTGACGGACCAATCCCTCCTTCACGGGAAGACCCGTCCGTTCCCCCAGCCACCGGGTTACCTCGAGGCTTTGGTTGAATCCCCTCTTTCTCCTCCGCATGGGATGCAAGGGAACCGGGATCAACGCATCCCATGATTCCGCAGCGTAATGCTGGCAGAAACCGTCCCTCAACCACCGCCCCAACCAAGGTCGTAGGAAATATTCCCGGCCGTACTTGAAACGTAAAACCGCCTCGCGCACCGATCCCACTGCCCGATACGCAGCACGAAGCCTACTCAAGGCCCATTTCCTTTTTTCACAATTGGCGCAGACGAAAGGATCGGAAAGAGATCGGGGATAGGGCTCTGCACAGCGTTCGCAAAAAGGCCTCTCAAGACGTACCCAAGGCCGCGGGGGTCTTCCCACGGGAAAAATCAGTCCTAGGGCAGATTCAATCCAGATGCGCACGAATCGGTTTCCCCATCAGGGAAAGGGCAAAAAGAAGAAGGATAAGAAACGGCAAGGGACCTGATTGAAGCGAGGGCCCCCACCAGCCGGAGGTCGCTTGGGAGACTTCCGGAAAACAGGCCTCCGACCATCGAACTCCCGCCACCCAGCCGGCATGCAGGCCCATGGCCGCCCAAAGATTCCCTTTTCCCCAAACCATTCTCGCCAAAATCAGTCCGGCCACTGCTAACCCAGCTATCCGCCAGGGATCCACCGTTCCGGACCAGAGTTCCAGGCGGCTCCATGCCAAAAATCCATCCAGCCAACCCTGCCCCGGTCCGGCCATGGGTCGGATGAAATGAGCCGCGGCAAAAAGGAGTGCATTCACCGACAGTAAAAGTACAGCCGGACGATTCCCCATGGCTTTCCACCAAGCGATTCCCAAAACCCCACGGAAAAAAAATTCCTCCAGAAACCCCACCAAACATCCGGAGACTAGAGCCCCCGCCCACAGATCAAATCCCGGCACCCCTGCCCATTTTCTAACTCCCAACCCAGTCTGAAAACCGGCAACCACTCCCACCATGCCCATACCCACCCCGAGCCAAAGCAAGCTTTGGATGAGACCGCTTTTCCATTTGGAAGGATCGTAAAATCTTTTTGGATCATCTCGCCAATACCACAACAGAAGAGGAACCAATCCCAACGCGACACCCAGCTGAACCCGACCGAAAATTCTAGGAAAGGGAAATACGCCGGGAGCCACCCCCTCCACCAACTGGGCGATGGGATGGGCGAGAACTGCGGTCAAAAGGACCCAGAGCCCCAAAAATCCGACGATTCCAGGAATTCCGCGCTTCACCAGCGTATCTTGCACACCCTGCGCCACTTACGGCCAACCTTTTTACCCTATCCCAGCGTTGCCCCCCACCCCCTCGGTCGTTTAATCTTTTTGATTCAATCCATGACAGAAGCACGTCCCATTGCACCTCTTGAGTTTGAAAAGCCGCTCGCCGAACTGGAAAAGCGGATCGAAGAACTGCGCAATCTTTCAGGAAAACAAAAGCTTGGGGCCGAGGAGGACATTGAATCCCTTCAAAAGAAACTGGAGGAGGCCCGGCGGGAAGTTTACGGAAATCTAACGCCTTGGCAGAGGGTCCAGATCGTTCGGCACCCCCAGCGCCCTTATCTGCTGGACTACCTCCGTTTGGGAGCCACCGAAGTTGTCGAACTGGGGGGCGATCGGGCCTATGGGGATGACCATGCCTTGATTGGCGGTTTGGCCACCCTTGGGAAACATCGGGTTGTCTACCTCGGCCATCAGAAAGGCCGCGACACCAAGGAAAACCTGATGCGGAACTTCGGTTGCGCCCACCCTGAGGGCTACCGAAAAGCTCTTCGCCTGATGCGCTTGGCGGACCGCTTCGGCCTGCCCGTGGTCAGCTTTATCGATACCCCCGGCGCCTTCCCCGGAGTTCCCAGTGAGGAGCGCCACATCGCCGAAGCGATTGCCGTCAACATTCGAGAAATGTTCAACCTCCGGGTTCCCGTGGTCGCCATCGTTATTGGCGAGGGTGGAAGCGGCGGCGCGCTGGGCATCGGCGTGGCGGACCGCGTCTTGATTCTGGAAAATGCCTACTACTCCGTCATTTCTCCCGAAGGTTGTGCCAGCATTCTCTGGAAAGACCGGGCTTTCGCCCCTCAGGCGGCCGAAGCTCTGCGAATTTCCGCACGCGATCTAAAGGAACTCGGATTGGTGGATGAAGTGATTCCCGAACCGGAGGGCGGTGCGCATCGTGGATGGGAAGCAACCGTCGAAATGGCCATGGATAAAATTTCCCTACACTTGTCGGAATTGGGAAGACTTTCCCCTGAAGCCTTGGTGGAAGGCCGACACGCCCGCTACCGATCCATCGGCTCCGTCACGGAGCCGAGTCGTTGATTTTACCCCTCCTCGCCAATCTTACCTAACTCGTCGCGGATCCGTGCCGCCTCCTCAAACTGCTCTTTCCCGACCGCGGAATCCAAATCATCCTGCAGCCGCTTTTTGCGGATCTTACGCATCGCCTTTGGAACCTTGCCCGCATGACGTGTGCCTTTTTGGCAATCGTTCAATACATCCTGAAGTAAGGTTGCAAAAACCGCATAGCATTCGCCGCAACCCAGGCGTCCGGTTTTACGGACATCCTCCGAAGTGAAGCCGCAACTAGGACAACGGTTTGAGGCGGTCGGCGTGGGAGGAGGAATGAGCAGTGTCTTGGCCGAGATCTCCTTAATTTCGTTTTCGACGGCCGCGGCCGGGTCTTCTTTACCTTTGCTTGCAGCCAGCTTGGAAACCGAGGCCCATACATCAAAATCCACCAAATCCTTCTGTGAAAGCTGGGGAATGCATTTTTCACACACATGCACGTCGATGGACTTCCCATTCACGAGCTTGCTCAGATGGCAGGTCGCCTGGTTGCCTGGACAGAACGTGCACTCCATAAATGGACTTTAACTGTGACAGCCCCATTTCGCAAACCCCGCCCCACCGATCCCGTCTGGTTGACGGAGAAGATCTGGGGAGAAATTGAAAAGACCCAGACGGACGCTTTTCTCGCAGCCTTCTCTCCGCGGCTACGAATCGAACGTTGGGGCTCTACCCTCCGCGCGTTGGCCTCACAACCCGATTCCATCCCTGCTGACCCTTCCCTGGCGTCACCCCCACCCGGCTTCTCATGGAAAGCCGAGAGGGTCATCTGGCAGGTCGAAGGCGAAAATGCCGCCGTTCACATGCTCGGATCCGGTTGGGAGACGGAGGTCAAGGAACTCGGCCTCTCGTACGGCATTGATCTGACCCCGGGTACTCCTCCAGGACTGTTTCCGGATCAGCGTGAAAACCGCATCACCCTCCGCTCCCTTCGCCCAAAATCTCTCCTCAACCTCTTCGCGCACACCTGCGCCTTTGGAGCCCTCGCCGCTTCCGGCGGTGCCGCCACTCTGAATATCGACTCCTCCGCACGAGCCCTTGCGCGCGGAAAGGAAAACTACGCTCGGAACCGACTTGAGGGATCCAACCACCGATTTTGGACGGAGGATGTGCGAAAAGTTCTCCCTCGCTTGATTCGCCGCGGCGAAACGTTTGATGCTGTAATCCTAGATCCCCCGACTTTTGCCCACGGAGGAAAAGGGCGCGCTTTCCGAATCGGACATGAGCTTGAGCCCCTTCTCGTCTCCTGCCTCACCCTGACTTCCCTTCGAGGAGCCCTCCTCCTATCGATCAACGAATCTCGAACCGAAGGGTCACGTCTGACCTCCACCGTTCGCGATATTCTTGCCCGGGAGCAGATCCGCGCACGGGTAGAACCGGGACGGCGCCCTCCAGAAGTCCCCGCCGATCGAATGCCATCCACCCTGTGGATCTTTCGGGAGGATTGACACCTTCCTGATCCGATCGAAATTGAACGCCCGTGAACGGCCTTCAAACCCTTGCCTCCGCCGCCTTGAATCTCTTCCGGGAATTCATTCCCGGCGATCCGGATGCTGCCCGATTTTGGCTGCAAATCGGGGGAGGCATTCTTGTTCTCTTGATGGTTCTCGGACTTCTCCTCCGCTTTTTTGGGTCCGACAACGCCCAGCCGGGACTTCTCTTTTTGACCGCAGCGCTGGGGCTTGCCCTGCTCGCCGCAGGTCCTGCAGCCGTGGAAATTTACGGCCTTCCTTCGACGCCTCCCTCCGTGCTCTCCATCGTGGATCATACGACCCAATGGGCAGCAAATCACGTGCACTGGAATGCATGGCCAGCCCGCTCCGTTCTTCTGGCGGGAGGCATGGTTCTGAGTCTTTTGCTTTTGGTCGTTCCACTGACCCGCCTGACTTTCCGGGTCCCCGGATTTCTCGCTTTGATCGCGTGGCTGGCCGCCCTCGCCAGCGCAGGCACTATCTCCGCCGTCATACGCACCCACTTACCCCCCTCCACCCACACCGCATCTCCCCCAACCGAAAAGAAGTCCTGAATTCCTAACTAATCTCCCAACACGTTTTCCAGTTTTCGGCGGACGGTCTCGAATTCTTCTCCCTTTTGGGGCGCACGAACCACCGGACCCACTACTAAACGACAGAGAGATCCCGGTTGGGGTATTTGGAATCGGTCCCAAGAGGGCAGTTCCCATTTCCGGCTCAGATGGGTGGTCACCGGAATGATCGGTTTCCCACTCGCTTGGGAAATGGCCAACACCCCGTCCTGCACCCTGCTTTTGGGGCCCCGAGGTCCATCCGGCGTGATCCCGATATCCCGGGCGGGTCTCTTTTCCAACTCCCGCACCATTTCCCGCAACGCTCCCGATCCACCCTTGGAAGATGAACCCCGTACTCCATCGATCCCAAACCGATTCATAATCCGGGTGATGAATTCCCCGTCCCTACTCCGGCTTACGAGCATCAACATCCTACGTCCTGGACAGAATCGCTCGTAAATGTAAGGCATCATCAGAATTCGGTTGTGCCAAAATGCGAAAATCCGAGGTTGCTCCGGTTCCTGTTGAAAAATCCCCCGGGGATCTTCCACCCGAAACCGCAAGGTTGCGGCCAACGAGCGAATGAACAGGGCGAAGAGAGGCGGGCTATTCCGGGCAAGAAATTGTTTCATGAAAGAGCTCTCCGATTCCACCATCTTGTGATCGATTTCCAAGGCGTCTCTAAAACTAATTCGCGAAGCAACTCCTCCGTGGTAGACGCCTTGGACTCATGAACGCTTCGCAAAGCGATCATGCCAGGGAGAAGAATGAGCACGAGAACGCCGTAGAGAATGACAAATCCGTTGATCTGGGGTTCGACTCCAAAATGAACGGATTGCAGGGCATCAGTCAGAAGTCCCCATCCCAACGGCGCGAGTCCAGCCACCAAACTGGCGGCCACACTGAAGAGGGCAAAAAAATGACTACGCCCCATCGAAGGAACGGTTCCCATGAGCAAACGCATGTGGGCGCTGTTGTAGAGTGCCAGTCCGATCCCGGCAGTGGTTTGCTGGAGTAGAATCGTTTTCCAGTTAAAAGGAAGGAGGTGAGCCGCCACGGAACCCCATCCCACCCAATGCAGGGCTAGAATGAATCCGGCTAAGAATAGCACCGGTCGGCTACCCGCCCGATCGAGAATCTTCCCGGCCCACAAGGAGGTCAGAATATAAAAGACACCCCAGATGAGCTGAAGAACCATGAACTTGGAGTCGGTGCAACCAAACTGATCCCGGGCAAAGGGAATGAAGATCAGCCCCCCCCCAGACATAGCCAGCATCATGATCGAATGAAAAATCAACAAACGCAGGAAAGGGGGATGACCTAACATGGTACGCCACGGAACTCCCTCCTCACTGGTGTATTTCGAGGTCGGGGTGTCCGGAATCCGGCGGAGAAATATGAGCGAGAATCCGGCTAAAACCATGCTGGCGGCAAAAAGCAGCCCGAAGGACTGGGGACTGTTGGTATGCCCCAAAAACCAGCCCGTCAAAGAGACCGTTAACAGCAGTGCGGTTTGCGAGGCGGCCTGATCAATCGTCAGAAATCTTCCACGAACGGTTTCCGGCACAATGGCACTGATCCATGGAAGATAGCCGCTTAAGGATATCCCACGGGCCGTATTGAAAAGAAAAAGCAGAAAGATCACGAAGATCTGGCGGGAGGAGACATCCATCGGAAGAGGCAACCCCGCCACCAGAGCAATAGCCCCGATCATCACACTGCGACTCGCCCAACCCCGAAGAACAAAAGAACGATATCCGATTTTTTCCACGAACCGTGCCGCGGGAATTTGAAAGATATTCAACAAAGCCGCCAAACACGCCAAAATACCGAGAACCGTAGCGGAGGCTCCGAGTTTTTTAAAATAGAGCATCATGGGCATCCCCATGATCAGGTAAAACGAGCTGGTGTTAAAAACCTGAAAGAGGAAGGCGTTAAGTAACGGACCCCGAGCCAGTCCGATTCCGCTTCCGTTCACGCGCCCGCTTCCCGCGGCCGAAGCAAGGGGAAATAGATAACTTCACGGATCGAATCGACCCCCGAGAGAAGCATGGCCAAACGATCCACTCCGAGCCCCAGCCCTCCCGCCGGCGGCATCCCATGCTCCAAGGCCTCGAGGAATTCCGTGTCGACTTTCTGCGTATGCTCTCCGACTTGATGACGAAACCTCTCCGTCTGGAGAATCGGATCGTTCAACTCAGAGTAACCCGGGGAAATCTCCTGCCGCCCCATGATCAGCTCATAAACATCCACCACGGTTGGATCCTCCCGGTTCAGGCGAGCCAGCGGAACAAGTTCGGCCGGTAGATGGGTTATGAAAACGGGATTCACCGCGAGAGCCTCAACCTTCTTCTCAAAAACCTTTTGGGTGATCTCCGTCGGCGCCAACTTGGGCTCCAACTCCACCCCCAGCTCCGCCGCGCGCTTCTCCATGCCTCCACCGTCCAACTCGAACCAGTCTGCCCCGGCCACCTCCCTAACCGCGTCCCGATACCTCTTCCTGGGCCAAGGCGGCGAAAGATCCAGTTCGGAACCGTCGCTCTGCTTGATCTTCAAGCCTCCGGTCAGCTCCCGGGCGGCTCCACGAATCATCTCCTCGATCAGCTGAGCCATGCCCGTGAAATCCGAATAGGCCCAGTAGG
>Ga0214921_10006711_pt1 | contig 15599 bp, 14 predicted proteins | sample LL1505_MetaG_FD_177992 | JGI IMG/M metagenome (GOLD analysis project Ga0214921, IMG submission 177992) | Freshwater microbial communities from Lake Lanier, Atlanta, Georgia, United States - LL-1505 | ecosystem: Environmental > Aquatic > Freshwater > Lake | place: USA: Georgia | collected...
AAACAATATTCCAGTAACCACAGCACAATCTGCAAGCCTTGCCATCTCAGACATCAGTAAGCTTCCAGCACAGGATGAATTCATTTTGTCCACTCTTGGAGCAACAGCTACCTACGATAAAATGCTGGGATTGGTGCTGAATGAAAGGTCACGCGAATTGGCTGGTGAATACATCAGGTGGGCTGATTTGGCAAGAACAAAGACATTGGTATCCAGGGCGAAAGCATTCAATATAGATGCAGCGCCAAAAGTAGCGGAACACCACGTTTTGCGTCCTGTTCCTCAATCTTTCCTGGATGGTATCCAAGCCAATGGAAAGGGACTAACAGCAACAGAAAAGACAGCGCTTCAGAATCCCGGGTACTAATACTCCACAGTTCACCTAATAAAAAAGCAACCATGAGTCTGACTCATGGTTGCTTTTTTTATGAAACATGTTCAATCAGTTGACGGTTTAATTCCATCCCCCACCGAGTGCTTTGTAAATATTTACTTTTGCATTCAGTTGTTTCAACTTGATTTCAATCAATTCAATTTTCGATTCTAACGCTTCCCTTTGTGTCAGCAAGACTTCGATATAATCTGCTCTTGCTGAACGAAAGAGACTGTTCGAAATGGTAATCGATTGTGTAAGAATATCTACTTCCTTCGCTTTCATTTCATAGCTTTTGGTGAAATTGTCCATTCTTGACAGTTGGTTCACTACTTCAATATGAGCGTTTAAGATTGAACGCTCAAAATTATAGGCAGCTTGAATTTGACCAGCATTGGCATTAAAGTATGTCGCCTTGATCGCATTCTTATTGATGAGTGGGGCTACCAAATCACCTCCCAAATTATACAGAATCGATTTGGGACTGATCAAATACAGCGGGTTATAGGCCTGAAATCCCAAACCTGCAACAAGGCTGAACGAAGGATAAAAATTGGCTTTGGCAACCGCTACATCCAATTTCGCAGCAGCAAGTCCCAATTCTGCCTGACGGATGTCAGGACGGTTGGAGAGCAATTGAGAGGGAACACCGGCAAAAATTGGATCAGCGGCCATATTGCTAAAACCTGCGGCATTCCGAAGCACTGGCTGCGGAAACCGTCCGACCAGAAAATTAATCCTGTTCTCTGCCTCAACAATTTGCTGCTGGATTTCAAACTGTAGGTTTTTTGTATACAGCAGCTGTGCTTCAAATCGATTCACAGCCAATTGCGTAGCCTTTGCTGCATCCTTTTCCAACTTAACCAGCTGAAGGGCGCTGGTTTGCAAGTCAATATTCTGCTGAACTGTAGCAAGCAAATTATCAAATCCAATCAGTTCATAATAAGAACTCGCGATCTCCGCAATGATGTTGGTGACCATGAAATTCTTTCCCTCAATGGATGATAAATACCGAAGCGCAGCAGCCTTTTTTGCATTGCGCAGCTTCTTCCATACATCCAGCTCCCAAGACAGATACGCGCCTGCCATAAAATCACCAATGTACTTTGGACCCCTATCCGGATTGGCCTTCAGGTCTTCTTCTGAAAAACCATTCCAGGAATATTTACCAGCCCTGTCTGCAACCGCAGCTCCCCTAAAATGAAGGAACGGCAGGTATTCACCTTTTCGGGCCATGATTTCATTCTTGCCAATTTCAATTTCCTGCAAGGTGATGTTGAGCTCCTGGTTGTTCTTCAATGCAGTATCAATGAGCGAAAGAAGGAGGGGATCTTTAAAATAACTCCCCCACTTGATGTTTGCTGAATTGGTTGTATCCTGAGCGTTCTTATAGCTGGCAGGAGTTGACCTGTTTTCCTGTTTACCTGTGATGGCCGGAACCTTACAAGCACCGAGCCAAACAATACCCAGGAATAGTAAAATATGCTGAGCTGTTTTTTTCATTGTCATTTTTTATTTCTGATTCGTTTGATAATTTTTTGAATTCGGTTGCTTAATCCAACATCTGAATGACTTTCGACATAAACTTCAGTAAGTGAAGTTTCATCCTCGTCCCTGATGAGATGCCTGCCTTCCTGTATTTTTCCAAAGATGTAATAAAGGCCAGGTATCAGGATGACGCCGAAAATGGTTCCGAATAACATGCCTCCCAAAGAAGATGCGCCAATGGTATGGTTTCCAACTGCACCAGGGCCCGTTGCAATAACCAATGGAATCAAACCGGCAATGAATGCAAAAGAGGTCATCAGGATGGGCCTGAACCTTGCCCTTGCCCCTTCAATGGCAGACTCAAAAATACCCATCCCCAGGTTGTGCTTTTGAACGGCAAACTCTACAATCAATACAGCATTTTTTCCAAGCAATCCGACCAACATGATGAGCCCTACTTGGGCATAGACATCATTCGCCAATCCCATCGCCTTTAAGAGGAGGAATGATCCGAAGATACCCGGCACAATAGAAAGCAGCACTACAAATGGCAGAATAAAACTTTCATACTGTGCAGACAAAATCAGGTAGACGAACAACAGTACAACCAAGAAAATATAGAGCGCCTCGTTTCCTCGTTTTGCTTCATCAAATGAAAGCCCTTCCCAGGCGATATCATAGCCCCTGGGTAATTTCTGTGCCGCAACCTCTTTGATAGCATCTATTGCATCACCGGATGAATACCCTTTTGCAGGTGTACCACTGATCAGTGATGAGATATATAAATTATACCTTGAAATTTCATTAGGCCCTTGCGTTTTTTTGATTTTCATGAATGCAGAATAAGGCACCATTTCTCCATGATCATTTTTGATGAACATGTTCAATATATCCGAAGGTTGCTTTCTGAATTCAGGTCCAGCCTGGGTGTACACTTTGTAGTAATTGTTGAAACGGATAAAACCCTGCTCATATGTACTGCCAATCATGATATTGAGGTTCTCCATTGCCGCTCCAACTGATACCCCTTTTTGCATGGCAAGCTCATTGTCTACAAATATTTCATATTGCGGATATTTGGCAGAGTAAAAAGCAAACAAACCAGCAAGTTCCTTTCGCTTTTTCAACTCCGCGAGAAAAGCTGTGTTTACCTTATCGAACTCCTGGTAATCAACGTCACTTCCTTTATCCAACAACCTGAGTGAAAACCCATCTGATGTACCATAACCCGGAACCGCAGGCGGTTCAAAGTATTCAATGGTGGCTGGAAGGTCTTTGGATTTCTCTTCAAGTTCCTTTACGATTTCTTTTACTGAATGTTTTCGTTCTGACCAATCCTTCAAATTGATCAGACAGGTGCCGGCGTTCGAGCCGCGCCCTTCGGTAAGTATTTCGTAACCGGCCAGTGAAGTAACGGAAGCTACTCCATCAACTTGCTTTGCCAACACCTGAAGTTTTCTTGATATTTCGTTGGTTCGCTCAAGCGTTGTACCCGGTGGTGTTTGAATGATGGCATAAACCTGTCCCTGGTCTTCACTGGGAATGAATCCCGCTGGAAGCACTTTGCCAATGCCAACAACACCTACCACAAATAAAATCAAAATTCCAAAGGTGACCCACCTGCGGTTGATGATCAGTGATAGCATTTTTGTATACCTTCCGGTAACATGGTCAAATTTTTTATTGAACCAGTCAATAAAAATATTGATTGGGGTTTTCTTTTTGGGCTTCCCGTGTGTATTTTTTAGCAAGATGGCACATAAAACAGGCGTAAGTGTAAGTGCAACAAAACCAGAAATGATGATAGCGCCTGCCATGGTCAGTGAAAACTGGCGGTAAAGAACGCCTACTGGGCCGCTCATGAATGCGACTGGAATGAATACCGAAGTCATCACCAAGGTAATGGCAATGATGGCACTACTGATCTCTGTTACCACTTTTTTGACCGCTTCAAGAGGAGAAAGATTATCAACTTCCATTTTGACGTGTACTGCTTCCACCACTACAATGGCATTGTCTACCACAATACCAATGGCCAAGACCAATGCAAACAACGTAATGAGGTTGATGCTCAGGTCAAAGTATTTCATAAATATAAATGCACCAATCAACGAAACAGGTACCGCAAGAATGGGAATCAAGGTAGAGCGCCAATCTCCAAGGAAAATGAAAACTACAATGGCTACAAGTATAAACGCCTCAATCAATGTATGCAATACTTTCTCGATGGAAGCATCTACGAATTTTGATACATCATAATTGATTTCATAATCTATGCCTGGAGGAAAATCCTTTTGCAATTCCTTAAGCTTGGCCTTTACTTCATCAATTACCTTGCTCGCATTACTACCCGGGCTTTGTTTGAGCACCAGCGATGCCGAGGGGTGACCATCCTTGTTGGAGTAGATATCAACAAACTCACTTCCCACTTCTACTTGGGCAATGTCTTTTAGCTTTAAAATCTCGCCTTCGGGCGTAGCCTTTATGATAATGTCTTGGTATTGCTCTGGAGTATTATACCATCCTTTGTAAGTGAAAACGTACTCTTGTGATTGTGCTGTTTTCCCGGAACTGAGACCGACCCTTCCAGGACGGGCCATTACACTTTGTTCATCAATCGATTTCAATACTTCTTCAGGTGAAATATTATAAGCCCTCATCCGATCTGGATTCAACCAAACCCTGATGGCAAATGAACGACTTCCAATGGCCTGCGCCAATCCCATTCCCTTGATGCGTTGTATTTCGGGCAGGATATAGGTGTTTGCGTAGTTGAACAAGAATTTTTCATCCATCTTGTTATCCTTGCTGTACAGGTTCAAGTACATGAGCATGCTGGGTTGCAGCGGCGATATAATCACCCCTTCCCGTTGAACCAATGGAGGCAGATTTGTCATTACCTGGTCCACCCTCGACTTTACCCTTGCTGCTGCCAGTGTAGGATCTGTGCCAGGCTCGAATACAATGTCCAGTGAAGCCTCGCTTGCACTGGTTGCATCAGATAACATATACTGCATTCCCTGAACACCATTGATGGCACGCTCCAGGATGGTTAAGGTTGATTTGACCAAGACATCGGCATTGGAGCCTGGAAACTCAATAAAAATAGAAACCCTTGGAGGGGCGATTTGTGGAAATTGTGCAACGGGAGAAGTAAAAATCGCCAGCAGTCCCATGAACACAATGCCCACGGACAATGCTATTGCAAGCACAGGTCTTCTGATAAAATTATCGAACATGGTTATTTATTTTAGGGTTCCTTTTATTCTGCGTGTAATTTGTTTAACTCAGCAAGTTCTTTGTCAAAAGGAACAAATCCATACTTTATCTTTTCGTTGTTCTTTACCTTTCCCAAACCTTCTGCCAGGATCTTGTCTTTCGGATTGAGTCCTGCCGAGATGATGTACAAATGTGGCAATTCATGGGAAACAGTAATTTGTGTGGCCTTCAAAACATTGTTTTCATCAACCACATATACATACTTTTTATCAAGGATATCAAAGGTGGCTTTCTGAGGAATCAGGATAGCCGATTTCAGTGGAACAGGCATCATGATATTCCCTGTTTCACCATGACGAAGTATGCCTTTGGGATTGAGGAAAGTAGCGCGAAAAGCAATATTACCAGTTTCGTTGTTGAAGTCTGCTTCTATTGTTTCAACAATACCAGGCAAATCGAATAGCTCTTTGTTGGCCATTTGCAGCAATACTTTTTGCTTGTCCTTTGTTTTTGACTTTTGGATATAATTCAAATATTCTGATTCAGGAACATTGAAATAGACCCATATCTTGCTGTTATCAGAAAGAGTGGTGAGCAATTCACCTTCATCAATAAGACTTCCCAAACGACTGTGGAAATGATCCATGATGCCATTGAATGGTGCACGTATTTCAGTAAAACCCAAATGGGCCTCTGCCAATGAAAGTTCGGCTTTTGCTTTGTTAAGCTTGGATTTAGCAAGAGCCAACTCATTTGCTGAAACAACATTATTGTCTGCCAGACTCTTGGTATTGTTGTATTCTATTTCTGCAAAATTCATCTCGGCCTTTGCTTTCTCTACCTCCGCTTCATAAATAATAGGCATAATTTTGAACATCAACTGTCCTTTGTTTACATACTGGCCCTCGTCTACAAATATTTTTTCTAAAAAGCCTCTTTCCTGAGATCTTAACTCGATGTGGTTTGAAGAATGAATTTGACCAACATATTCTTTATAAATAACCGTATCCCTTTCCAAAGGACTTGTAACAACAAATTCGCTCTCTGCTTCAGCTTCTTCTGCTTTGTGTTCGCAGGATGAAATCATGAATGAGCATGCAGCAATGGCAACAATGAAAATTCTTTTCATCAAAATCTTGATTAAACGTTCGTGAATAAGGAAAAATGTAAAATGAATACCCAATGGTAACTACTTGATGAACCGATTATCCTTAAGGATTATCACCAAGTAAACTGATCCGAAAAAAAAATAAATTAAGCGAGGTGCTTCTTCCAGGAATGATAGAGAATGAAATAATCAACTTCAGTCTGTTGCTGTTCTGAAGAAATCAGCTGTAAATAACGGCTTCTCAGAATACAATTATACGCCTGTTCATCTGATGTGTATGAATAGGAAATGCTTTCGTTACATTCAACATCAGCATTTTGTTTTTCATCGTCTTCCGCAACTTCCATTTCTACAGTTGCAAAAGAGGGTTCTTGAGGAAGGACTAATGAAAAACGGTTGCCCCCGGTTTTGTTGATTTTACAAAACCCAGATGCTGACTTCTCCTGGTTTACCTTATTGGCTAAAAAAGAAAATGCCTGTAGTTGTTGAAGAAAAAAAACAAAAGCGAAAACAACAAGAAATAACTGTCTCGTTACTGTTCTTGCGAAAGAGCAGTTGAATGAATCTTGTTTCTTGTTACTGATTTTATTGCACATTTGAGAGTACTAAAGTACAACAGATCAAATTTTTAAAAAAATAACAATTTTTTCAGAACTGATAAGGGTTTGTTAAAACATAGGTACTGAAGTGATTTGAGTAAAGTTAAAGTCAGAAGAAATTTACTGGATGTTGCCTAACTTACTTTGCAAATGATAATACCAGCCCCGCATTTAGATGAAATTGCCCCAAAAACACTAATAGGGAAATCTATCACTACATCAATTGCCAATGATCGTACAAGTGAATTATGGCAATCATTTATGCCGGATAGAAATAAGATTACCAACAAAGTAAGCCAAGACCTGTTTTCCCTGCAAGTCTATCCAGAAGGCTATTTCTCAGCTTTTGACCCAACCATAACATTTAAGAAATGGGCCTTGGTGGAAGTGGAAAATATTGTTTCGGTTCCTGAAAACATGGAAACATTTCTGTTCACTGGTGGTCTTTATGCCGTATTCAACCACGTTGGAATAGATACTTCTATTTTCAACTATATTTATTCAATTTGGATTCCTGCATCCAACTACCTGTTGGACAATCGTTCACATTTTGAAATACTTGGTGAAAAATACAAACAAGGCAGCCCACTATCTGAAGAAGAGATATGGATTCCAATTCGCCAAAAACCAGTACAATGAAACTGCTAAGCGGAAAGAACAAAGATCCTAATGTCTATGGGCTGATCTGCAATGTCTACTGTTTCCAGCATAGAACGGATAACATAGGGTTCAAGCTGAAGGGCAAAGGAAACAGCACTGATTCTTTCCGGAGTAGCCATAACAATGGTTACGCCTTTTTTTAGCAATTGCTGAACCAAGGCTATCAAGCCTTCAAACTGTTCTGGATCATAATTGATATCGCTGAACAAGACCGTATCGGCCGAGAGATCCGATGGAAAATGATTCCAGTCCAAACAGATCGCCCTTGCATGCTGGAGGCCCAGATATTCGATATTTTTTTCCATAATGGATACCGCCTCAGTTGAATGATCGCTGATCACCATTGACAATGCATCCTTGGCCACTGAAAAAGATGGCAACCCTATGCCTGCGCCAATTTCCAATACATGTTTGGATGCAATCCATTGAGGCTCTCTCCTTAAAAATGAAGTCAATGCCAATGAAGAAGGCCAAATCTTGGCCCAGTAAGGAAAAACAGTAGCCGGATTGGTGGCTACCAAATGCTCATAAGTAGGCTTCACCATTTCAGGATCTGGCACATGGAGCTGCAGTCCATCTTGGAATTCAACCAATTTTATGGGGTAAAGCATCTGAAAGTATTGGCCGCAATATATCCACTTATCCTAAAAAGATTTTTTGTTTGAAGGGTAATTTACTTTTACTTTGCGATTCAAAGTACTTTTTATATAAAGTTTATGGAAAATCAATTTCAACCTTTAGAGGATATAAAGGAAATCCGAACGATCATGGAAAGATCTTCTCGGTTTCAGGCACTCAGCGGGCTTGCTGGCGTAGTTGTGGGCTTTATTGCTATTGCAGGTACGGTGATTGCTTATGCTGCATTGGGCTTGTCTTTTGATCAGGTTCAATATGAAGCACCAGGGCAGGACCAGTACTCCTCCATGAAATTGAATGGAACCTTTTTGTTGCTCGATGCCTTCGTCGTCCTGATCTTGTCGGCTTATACAGGAATCCTGTTTGCGGTAAGAAATGCAAGAAAGAAAGGATTGCCTGTTTGGGACAATGCAGCCAAACGCCTGATGATCAATTTTGCGATACCACTGGCTGCTGGGGGTATATTCTGTTCAATATTGTTTTACCATGGTCATTTCGCCCTGATGGCACCCTCTACCCTGATTTTCTATGGCATGGCACTCTTGAATGGTAGCAAATACTCCATAGATGATATCCGTTACCTTGGAATCATAGAAATCGTAATCGGACTGCTGGCAGCAGTCTTCATTGGGTATGGATTGATTTTTTGGGCTTTGGGCTTCGGATTGGTGCATATAATCTATGGCATAAGGTTTTATTTTAAATACGAGAAGTGAAAAATTTCATCGGGGATCTGAACAAGGCGTTTGAAAGCAGGGTGAGATTGGGCATCATGTCTACCCTCATGGTCAATGAGATGGTTGACTTCAGCACCATCAAAGAACAATTGCAGGTTACTGATGGTAATATCGCCAGTCACATCAGTGCTCTGGAGAAATTGGATTACATAAAAATTGAAAAGAAATTCATAGGGAAAAAACCGAATACTTCTTATGCTGCAACCAACATTGGGAAAAAAGCTTTTCATGAGCATTTGAATGCGCTTGAGGCCATTATTCGTCAATCCAACTAAAGTAAAAAAAGAACAAATAATTACCACTCATATGGCAACTACAGAAACTATACAAATGAAAGCAACAATCATTGCCAGTATTGATAAACCCACTGAACTCGAAAAAATATACCAAATCAATAAAAAAGCATTTAGGCAGGCATTTGAATCTGTCTATCCAGCAATAAAGGAAAATGCAATTGCTCAGGTATGGCATGAGAGATTACACTACAAACAGGAGGAAATATCTTGGGGCAAAAAAAATGAATGGGTATTTGTGATCATTGCTTCCTTAACAGCAGGTGTATTGGCCAAAATACCTGAAATTTTGTCAATCAATGATGATCGTTTTTATTCCCGCAACATAGCATTTTTGGTTTTCCCTTTTCTCATGGCATATTTTGCATGGAAGCAAAAACAGGCAATCAATAAAATAGTCGTGCCCGCAGCAACAATTTTGTTGTCCATCCTTTACATCAACATTTTACCAGGAAAAATGGCGACAGATTCCATCATACTGGCCTGCATTCATTTGCCATTTATCCTATGGGCATTGACAGGATATACATTTGTGGATGCAAACCTGAAAAATGTACAAAAGAAGGTTGAATACCTGCGGTTCAATGGCGATTTAATAGTGATGGGAGCAATAATACTCTTGTCTGGATTGATTTTCAGCGGAATTACACTCGGTCTGTTTTCAGTCATTAAAGTGAATATAGAGAGAATATATACGCAATACATTGTGGTGTTTGGACTGGCCGCTGCTCCAATTGTTGCTGCCTTTCTGGTTCAAAACAATCCCCAATTGACAAACAAGATTTCTCCGGTAATTGCAAGAATATTTACACCCATTGTTTTGATTACCTTATTGATTTTCATTTCCTCTATCGTCTATACCGGGAATTATCCCTATGATGACAGAAACGCATTGATGATTTTCAATGGATTGTTGATTGGGGTCATGGCGTTGATCCTTTTCTCTGTGAGTGAGGTTACCAAAAACGTTCATTACAAAACAAACCTTGCCATTTTGTTGGGTCTTTCCGCCTTGACCATTGTCATCAATGGAATTGCCCTATCAGCAATTTTGTTCAGGCTTCAGGAGTTTGGCATAACACCGAATAGAATCGCAGTGCTGGGTGCAAATTTGCTCATACTGGTCAATCTTTCACTGGTGTCACACAAACTCTTTCGGATTCTTATGAACAAAGGCGAAATTGAAGACCTAGAAAAAAGCATGACCATCATGCTGCCAGTATATGCAATCTGGGCGTCCATTGTTTGTTTTGGATTCCCTTTGCTGTTTGATTTTATGTGAAATGCATAAATTTGCTGATGTCTAATGCCTCAAACGATCCTTTACACGGCAAAACACTGGAAACAATCATTACTGAACTGGTAGCCTATTTTGGATGGGAAGACCTGGGCCAACACATTCGCATCAATTGTTTCAACAGCAATCCAAGTGTTCAATCCAGCCTGAAATTTCTGCGAAAGACGCCATGGGCAAGGAAACAAGTAGAAGATTTGTACATCAGGATGAACCTGGGGAGTTCAGCAAAAAAAGGTACGGGCTAAAATAAAACTGAAATTCTGTTTGCAAAAAAGGGTCGAATGCTCCACACAAATATGGATTTTGACAGGACAAGTTTAATTTTGTTGCTTGAAGAGAGAATAAACCGCTAGGCCATCGTTGACTTTTGCCACACTTTAATGCATTAACATAAAAAATGTTTATGCATTGGCTTGTTTTTCAAGTTGCCACCATGGTATTAGAATAAATTACCCCTTGATTGGAGGCAACCAACCCATGTCTAAACTCACTGTAGAAAATAAATTTATTGATGTTTCAGATTATGGAAGGCCCATTGCCAAATTCATTGCTGAACAATTGAAGGCCACGAAGGTCACAGCGATTCACCTTACCTTGCTGTTCGGACTTTCTGGACTGCTGGCCATTTATAGTATGTTAGAGGAGTATTACTGGGCTGCCGGATTTTTTCTGATCCTTAAATCTATTCTTGATGCTGCTGATGGACAACTCGCAAGGGTAAAAAATCAACCCTCATTCTCTGGCAGATATTTAGACTCAATTTTTGACAGCATGCTGAACCTTGCATTGTTGATTTGCATTGGTTGGGCAACCGATACAAATCTTCTCATCACATTGGCTGCCTACCTCTGCATGCAAACACAGGGAACATTGTACAACTATTATCATGTGATTCTCAGGCATGGAACCGATGGAGAATTGACCAGTCAGATTGTTGAAAATCAATCACCCAAAGCCTATCCAGAAGAAAGTCAAGCCATGGTCAACATCCTTTTCAGGTTGTTTCGCTTGCTGTACAAGGTATTTGATGATTTTATCCATGCGCTGGATCCCCATGCATCCAAAGCAAGCATCTCTCCGAAATGGTTCATGTTTTTCGTATCATTTTATGGTTTGGGATTTCAGTTGTTGCTGATCGCCTTTTTTTTGGTGATGGGATGGATTGATTTGATTATTCCGTTTTTCATCGGATATTCCATGCTAATTCCATGTATGATTGGAACAAGAAGAATGCTATTGAAGTGAAAAAATCAAACCCGATACAAACTCCGCATTGAATACGCCAATTGAAGGCGTTATCCTACCTTTACCCAAATGAATATTGTATTGTTCGACGGAATATGCAATCTCTGCAGTGCATCAGTTCGCTTCATCACCAGGCATGATAAGAACGGTAAAATACAATTTGCTTCACTCCAAAGTGAAATGGCGAAACAGTTGTTGTTGAACAAGGCTATCGATAAAAAGCAAATAGATTCTATCATCTTCATTGTAAACGAAAAGATCTTCCTCAAATCAGATGCTGCCATTGAGATTGCGAAACAGCTGAATGGCTATCCATATTACCTGAAATATTTTCAATTCATCCCAAGACCCATCAGGGATTTTGTATATGACCTGATTGCCAAAAACAGGTACCGCTTGTTTGGGAAAACCTGTTCCCTTCAACCCCCAAATCAAAACAAATGAAAAAATCATTCCTGGCCTGTATGCTTTTGTTTTCATTCAACGCAACATTGAATGCACAGTCAAACACCCAACTGATAGCAGCTACCAAGCAATTTCTGCAAACACTGAGCGACGGGGAAATAGCCAAAACCATTTATGCATTCAACGACCCTGCACGCTTGAAGTGGACCAACCTGCCCGTTGGGATGGAGCCCCGTCCTGGTATTCAGTACGGCTCCCTCAATGACAAAAGCCGCTTGGCCTATCACCGAGTACTCACGGCCCTGCTCAGCTCCCAAGGGTATTTGAAAACCACCAGCATCATGCAATTGGATGATATTTTGAATCTGCTCTACCAACAGGCATTCGATGATGGAAAAATCACCGACAAAGCCCTGAAAGGAACACAGAACCTCAAGTGGTCACATGGGAATTACTATATCGCTATTTTTGGAAAGCCGTCAGACAATGAACCCTGGGGCCTGAATTTTGGCGGCCACCATATGGCGCTCAGCATGACTTCCGATGGCAACAAAATCAGCATGTCGCCCTATTTTATCGGAACAGATCCCTCAGAAGTGAAAACCGGAAAATATGCAGGCTTGCGGATCTTGAGCAAAGAAGAGGATTTTGGTTTTATGCTGGTTCAATCCATGTCAGCACAACAAAAAGCCCTTGGCGTATTGAACCGGGCTATTCCAAAAGACATCATCACCAACCCGAAAAGCAGTCAGCGCATTGACAGCAATTATGGCATCCAGGCCAAACAATTCACAAAAGATCAAAAGGAAATTCTGCAGTTGCTGATCCAGGAGTTTGTACACAATTTTGAACATGAAAAGGCACATCAACTCATGGACAAGATCATCAAATCAGGGATAGAAAAAATATATTTTGCTTGGATCGGAAGTTTGGAGAACAACAAACCCCATTATTATATCCTGAACGGACCTGACTTTTTGATTGAATACGACAATGTTGGATTCAGCAATGATGGCAACCACATTCACGCCATCCTGAGAGAAAAGGGCAATGATTTTGGCGCTGATATCCTGAAACAGCATTACCTGGATACAAAACACTGATGGTGTACAATATTGGATTCAACAAAGAATGTTGCTTCAGTTCGCAATCAGGCTTTGGTACAAACAATTGACCGTTTTCCTGATGACGGTATTGTAGCCTTCTGAATATCCCGGAGCACATCCGTTGCTGATGACAACAATGCCGAACTTCTCCTCTGGATGAAAAAACATGGCACTGAACAAGCCATAAGCCACGCCAGTATGCCCTTTCATGGCTTTACCCGGTATTATTTTGCTGGTGGTCTCTATCGCAAATCCATATCCCTCTTCTGCAGACATGGGTGTTTGCATTAGTTGCGCACTCTTTTTGGAAATGATTCTTTTCCCTTTGTATTTTCCATAATTGCTGTGCATCAGCATGTATTGAGCAAGATCAGTGGCCGAAATTTTCATCCCACCGGTGGGCGAAAAAACAGGCGTAGTATACCCCATGGCATAATTGGAAATATCTTTCGCACGACTGGCATAGGCGCCTTCAGACAAGACAAATTTCAATGAATCAGGCTTGTATTCATATATTGAAGCGAACCTTGATTTGTCCAACCGGTCCACGTCATAGCCTCCATACAATTGAAGGGGATCCAATACATGCTTTATTACATACTGATCGAATCGTTCCCCTGATACCTTTTCAATGATGGTCCCAATCATGTTGAAGTTCAGGTTGCAATAGGAATAGCCCTTGCCCGGTGCGTAATCATTATACGACTTCGCCCAGCTCGGATTCTTTTCCGGGTTGATGGCATCAAGGCTGAAATAACCCTGGCTATCATTGATCGAAGACAAATGTGACATCATCAACCGAAGGGTGATCACCGTCTCCGGAAATTTCGGGTTGCGTACCTTGAACCCAATCAGTTCACTGACATCCTGGTCAATGGATAGTTTTTTTCTTTCAGCCAATTGCATGATGGAAGTGGCAGAAAAGGATTTTGATATGGAGGCAATCCTGAAAATACAATCATTTGTCAATGCCGTTTTGTTTTCCAGGCTTTTGCTGCCAAAAGATTGGATATATATAATCTTGTTGTGCTGCACAACAGCTACAGATAATCCCATTACGGGCATTTCTTGCATGATGGCTTTGATGCCTGCTTCGGCTTTTTCCGGTTGGGCCTGTGCAAGTGTTGAAATGAGGAATAGGGCCATCAACAGGATTAAAAAAGGAGAACGCATATTTTTCATGCTTGAATTTAATGCATGCAGACCATACCAGCAAATTGATTGAGTTGGCCTTTCTTCATATCTTCAATGCTCAATCCCCATCATCATGAAACGTCTGTTATATTTCGCATTGTTGGCCATCGCTGTAGTTGCAGGAATTCTTTTGTTAAATGCTTTTCGCTTTCAAAAAACAGCAGCATTCAACGGAACCATGGTTGAAATACCCAACAACGATTCAGCCGCCAATCATTTGAGCAATGCCATCCAGATAAGAACAATTTCCTTTGGAGATACACTTGCGATTGATACAATGGAATTCACCAAATTCCGCAGCTTCATGGAAGTCACTTATCCATTGATGCACCAGCAGTTGGAAAAGCTGACATTCAATCAATTCAGTTATGTGTTCAAGTGGAAAGGGAAAGATACTACAGCATCACCATACGTGTTGATGGCACACATGGATGTGGTCCCAGTGGAAGCAGTAGCAGAAAGCAAATGGACATACCCATCCTTCAGCGGCATCATCAAAAACGATACCATCTGGGGGAGAGGAGCTGTGGATGACAAGGCATCTGCCATTGCCATCATGGAAGCCGTTGAAAAATTGCTCAAGGAAAACCATGTGCCTGAACGCACAATCTACCTGGCTTTCGGACATGACGAAGAAATTGCAGGAAAAAGGGGAGCAGCCATTTTCTCCAAATGGTTCAAAGAAAACAACATCAAACCTGCATTTGTATTGGACGAAGGTGGACAGATTGATACACAGCGTTTCAAAGACCTGGGCAGGCCTGTAGCGGTTATTGGAACAGGTGAAAAAGGATTTGTCAACATCGACCTTACTGTTGAAATACCAGGCGGGCATTCTTCCATGCCTGATAAAGAAACGGCCATTGATGTACTCAATCAGGCCATCATTAAAGTAAGGTCCCAACAAATGCCTGCAAAAATTACTCCTTCAGTAGGCGAGTTGCTCAACCGCACCGGTGCAGCCCAGTCTTTCTTCACCCGCATGGTGATGTCAAACATGTGGATGTTCAAGGGAATGGTCATCAAAAAGCTTGAAGAAAACAAGCAAACCAACGCGATGGTGCACACCACCATTGTGCCTACTATCGTGAAGGCAGGCATCAAAGACAATGTCATTCCTTCCATCGCCAAGGCAACTTTCAACAGCCGCATTCTTCCCGGTGAAACAAGTGAAGATGTGGTCAATTTTGTAAAAAAAACCATCAATGATGAGCGGGTAATGGTAACAAAACAAACCAT
>Ga0214921_10006712_pt1 | contig 15598 bp, 14 predicted proteins | sample LL1505_MetaG_FD_177992 | JGI IMG/M metagenome (GOLD analysis project Ga0214921, IMG submission 177992) | Freshwater microbial communities from Lake Lanier, Atlanta, Georgia, United States - LL-1505 | ecosystem: Environmental > Aquatic > Freshwater > Lake | place: USA: Georgia | collected...
AATGGAATTCAAAGTTCAATCAAGACTCTGAAAACCCGTCTGGCCAGACTAGCTGGCTGACGATATTTGGAGTTGCCACGGCGCTGCTGATGGGGACCACCGTCTTGATGGCCAGCATTGTGTTCAGCTTTCAGCGCTACTTTGAGAACCAGATTGAACAAGCCAAGGCCATCAGCCAAGTACCCGAAATCACCAAACCTTAAGGCCGTGTCGAACGGCCTGTGATGCCAAAGACAAGCCCGCTTTGAAGATAAGAACTAGAGTCGATTGACGACTTGATCCTGAACGCCGCGAAGTTCATCAGTTGTCACCAATTCCGGTGCCAATTCGCTCATAGGCAATAAGACAAAAGCCCGTTCACGCATCCGAGGGTGTGGCACCTGAAGCGCAGAACTCTGAATGTTGCCATCACCAAAAAGCAACAAGTCAATGTCCAGCGTGCGAGGTGCATTGCGGTATGGGCGCTCACGGCCAGCAAGGTCTTCGAGGCGCTGAAAAGCACGCAATAATTCAATGGCATTCAAGCGAGTTTGGAGGTGCACCACAGCGTTGATGTAGTCTGGTCCATCGGCTTGAAAAGGGGCTGACTGGTAAAAAGATGAGCAGCCGACAAGCAATGTCTCTGGCAACTTTCCTAGAGCCAAAATTGCAGAGTCAAGGGACAGACGCGCCTGACCTAAGTTAGCGCCTAAACCTGCATAAACATTGACAAGTTCACGCGCCATCAATCAGATTCAGCGGAATTGGATTCGGGCTTTTTTCTTCTGGGTGCACGGCGACTTTTAGCAGCGCCAGATGTTGGCGCTGTAGATTTTTCGGACTTGGCCAGTTGAATGAGATCTTCTCTGGCCGCATCATCGGCCATGCTGAATTCTTGCCACCAATCCGCCAACGCCAATTCAACTTCAGCAACCTCAGCTCGAAGCCTTAGAAAATCGAAACCTGCCCGAAAACGCGCTTGCTCTACCAAACTGAATGCGGTGCTACCAATGCGCTTGTCAAAGCGGGGTTGCATCATCCAAATTTCACGCATGTCAGCAGCCAATTTGCCGCGTCCCGATACATCGCCGATACGGGCTTCAAAAACTTCATCGATCGATTCTTGCAAAGCAGGAAAGGGTGGCACACGGTTGGCCAGGCGCTGATCCCAGCCCAACTTCACATCGGCCCACAGCACACAAGCCAATAAGAAACTAGGCGCTACCGGCTTACCCTCACCGACCCTTCGATCGGTATCGATCAAAGCGGCCTTGACGAAAGGCGAATCAGCGCGTTCCACCACCACATCGAGCAGTGGGTAAATGCCCTTTTGCAGACCGAGTTTTTGGAGCTGCTCAATCGAGGCCAGGGCGTGGCCCGTTTGAAGCAACTTGAGCATCTCATCGAACAAGCGGCTTTGAGGCACATCTGCCAATAAACCCAACATGGAGGCCAGGGGTTTTGCTGTTTTGGTTTCAAGCTTGAAACCCAATTGACTGAGCTTGGCAGCAAACCTGACAGCACGAATGATTCGAACTGGATCTTCACGATACCGCGCCACAGGATCGCCAATCATGCGCAAAACTTTTTTATTCGAATCCTGCATGCCGCCGTGATAGTCCACCAAGTATTGCGATTCTGGATCGTAGTACATGGCGTTGACTGTGAAGTCGCGTCGGGTTGCGTCTTCATCTTGAGGCCCCCAAACGTTGTCGCGCAGAACACGTCCACTTGAATCAACGGCGTGCTTCATACCGGCCAATTCAGATTTGCTGGTTCGCTCATTTCCCTTCACCTGCTCGGCAGCGCGATTGTCCAAATGTGCCCTGAAAGTGGAGACCTCAATGACCTCGTGTTCGCGGCCACGGCCATACACCACGTGAACAATGCGAAAACGACGGCCAATGATGAAGGCTCTTCTGAACAAAACTTTCACCTCCTCTGGTGTTGCATCTGTTGCAACGTCAAAATCTTTGGGACGCAAACCCAACAACAAATCGCGCACTGCACCGCCCACCACATAGGCTTCGTACCCGGCATCTTGCAAAGTACGAACCACGCTCAATGCACGGTCATCGACCAAACTTGGGTCGATGCCATGAACAGAAGCAGGAATTTCGACACGCTTGCCAAAGTCAGTCGCGGCGTGACTTGTGCTCGGCTTGCCGAGCATTTTTTGAATGAATTTTTTAATCATGAGAAGAGTTGAAGTATGCGCCACCCTCGATCGGTCGCAAGTTGACGCAAACGCGTATCTGGATTTACAGCCACTGGAATATGAGCTCGTTCCAGCAAAGGCAAATCATTGATTGAATCCGAATAAAAAGTAATCTGCACGTCTTGCCAAGTTTTTTGATGTGCGCTTAACCATTGTTCAACTCTGAGCACTTTGCCTTCTTTGAAAGACGGCACGCCAGAAATTTCTCCTGTGATCCAACCCTCTGAATCTTTTGCCAATTCAACTGCAATCAACTCTTGGACGCCAAAAGCTTGCGCAATAGGACGGGTGATGAACTCATTGGTTGCCGTCACAATCATGACGTGATCACCTGCGGCTTGATGATCTTGCAACAACTTCATGGCCTGCGGTTTGATCTGCGGCACTATGTCTTCTTTCATGAATTGCGCATGGGCTTTGGCCGCTTCCTCCGGCCCCCTTAGCCTCACAGCCTCAGTGGCAAAACGAACATAATCATGAATGTCCAAAACACCTGCTAAATAATCGGCATAAAACCGATCATTTTTAGCCTTGAATGCAACAGGATCATTCCAGCCGATTCGATTTGTAAATTCGCCCCAAGTGTAGTCAGAGTCAATCGGCAACAAGGTGTTGTCTAGGTCAAACAGCGCCAAGTTCATGTGTTCTCCAGCATGGACTTGATCAATGGAATGGTGATGGCTCTTTGCGTTTGAAGCGCAAACTGATCAAGATGATCAAGCAGCGTCATCAAACTGCTCAAATCGCGGGTAAACCGACTGAGCATGTAACCCATCACTTCGTCGCTCAAAAAGAGTCCTCGGGCGTCTGCTTCTTGCCGCAGAACCGCTCGCCGCTCTGAGTCACTCAAAACTTGGAGGGCATACACATGCCCCCAACCCAATCTAGAACGCAAGTCATCGCGCAGCTTCAAATCTGCAGGCGGCAAGCTGCCCGCAGCCAAAACCCATCGAGGCGAGCCGGATTTGGGCGTGAGCGCATTGACAAACCAATTGAAGGCAACTTGCTGCTGCTCTAGGTTGTACAAGTGAACATCGTCCATCATGACGGCGCCCCATGACTCTTCAAATACAAGGCGATCTTGCTGCTGGGCATCTAAGCAACCCACCGAGACCCCTTTCTCCAGCAATGCGGAATGAACCGCTTGAAGCAAATGAGATTTACCAGAGCCACTCTCGCCCCAAAGGTAAGTGGGTACAGGGCTGGGCATTTGACTTGAGGTCCATAACTTCAGATGCTGAAGTGGCGCAGCGTTAGGGCCTGAAAAAAAACTTTCCAAACTGGGGACTGTGTGCAGGCCAATGTCTAGGGCCAACTGCTTCATGCACGCGGCCCACGGTAAAGTTGACTGTCAAAATATTGATCACGAACTCTGCGAAGCGCAACCAAAATCACTGCGCTGGCTGGCAAGGCCACAAGCACCCCCACAAAACCAAACATTTGACCCAGTGCCAACAAAGCAAATATGACAGCCAAGGGGTGCAATCCAATCCGCTCTCCCACCCATTTGGGTGTCAACCAAAATCCCTCAAGCAATTGGCCCACACCAAAAACAAGGGCCACCATCACAACAGCCTTAAGTGAGGCAAATTGCAAAATGCCAGCCAAAAGCGCCAGCATCAAGCCCAAGCCAAAACCCAAATAGGGCACGCACACTGCCAATCCTGTAAACACACCAATCGGTATGGCCAAGTCAAGACCAAACGCCAACAAGCCTGCCGCATAAAAAACGGACAAGGCCAACATGACCAGAAGTTGCCCTCGGAAATATTGACCCAAAACTGCATCACACTCGCTCATGAAACTGTCGAAGGCAGGTCGCCACTTCAACGGAACCCATTGCACAATCTGCAAGACCCACCGATCCCATTCATAGAGCAAATAAAAGAGGACCACTGGAATCAATATCAGGTTGCCGAGTACGGTCAAAGCAAAGCTGCCGCCCAAGCGCAGCGATGCAACAAGGGGGTCCATCCAATCTTCTCGGTTTGAACTCAAGTAATGAATGAGTTGGGCTTTGAGGCTGCCCACATCCAAGGTCAATTGCCAACCAAACCGATCCAACCAAGGATTGACATTGACCGCCAATCGATCAAGCAGCGCTGGCAACTGTTGCTGCAGCAAGGGGATTTCACGGGTCAAAATGGGCACCAGCAACAGCAAAATACCCAAAACAGCCAACAAAGCAATCACTTCAACCACCAGCACACAGAGCATACGAGGGACAAATGGGCTGAGCTTTTGCAACTTCAGCACGATGGGTTGAAGCGCGTAGGCTAAAACAGCCGCAACCGCGAAGGGCACCAAGACAGGCCCTAAAACCCATAAAAGCACGATCACCAAAATAGCGACACCCACCCACAAAGTCAGCCGTTTGGAACTTGGATTAAGGGGCATAAGGGCGATTGGTTGTCAAAGTAAATTGAAAGAAGCTGTAGGCTTTGATCAGTACAACACGTGCTGACCTTAAAATATGACTTGATTTTAGTCCCCCCCGCCCTCTTTCTCACAATTTCCCCATTTTTCACATGAGCTCAACCCCTCTCTCGTACAAAGACGCTGGCGTCGACATCGTCGCAGGTGATGCTCTGGTCGAACGCATCAAACCTTTGGCCAAAAAAACCATGCGCGAGGGCGTTTTGGCAGGGATTGGTGGATTCGGCGCACTGTTTGAAGTCCCAAAACGCTACAAAGAACCTGTCCTTGTCTCTGGTACCGATGGCGTTGGCACCAAATTGAAATTGGCATTTGAGTGGAACATGCACAGCACCGTTGGCATCGACTTGGTCGCCATGAGTGTCAACGATGTTCTGGTCCAAGGCGCTGAGCCCTTGTTCTTCTTGGATTATTTTGCTTGCGGCAAACTGGACATAGAAACCGCTGCCACGGTGGTAGGCGGCATTGCCAATGGCTGCGAAATGTCCGGCTGCGCGCTCATCGGCGGCGAAACCGCTGAAATGCCAGGCATGTACCCTGCGGGTGAATATGACCTGGCTGGCTTTGCAGTTGGGGCCGTTGAAAAATCAAAAATTCTGTCTGGCAAAGATGTGAAACCAGGTGATGTTGTGTTGGGCCTTGGCTCTCATGGCGTGCATTCCAATGGCTTTAGCTTGGTTCGCAAATGCATTGAGCGCGCCGAGGGACAGTTGCCTGAAACTTTGGATGGGCAGCCCTTCAAAGAAGCCATCATGGCGCCCACCAGGCTGTATGTGAAGTCTGTACTCCATGCTCTGTCGGTTCATCCCATCAAAGCACTGGCGCACATTACAGGGGGAGGCTTGCTGGAGAACATTCCGCGCGTTTTACCTGAAGGCACCGCAGCCCATTTGGTCAAAGGAAGCTGGCCCCAATCTGAATTATTTGCTTGGCTTCAAAAAACAGCCATCATTGATGACATTGAAATGAATCGCACCTTCAACAATGGCGTTGGCATGGTGGTCGTGCTCGATGCCGCGCATGCCCAAGCATGTGCGGAGACCCTGCGCCATTCAGGCGAGAAGGTGTATCAAATTGGACTGATCGCCGTCCAAGGTGATGGCGAACAAGTTGAGGTGAGATAAAAGCACTGTGTCCCAACACCCGTTCACACATCACGGACCTTGAACCCTACTAAAAGGGGGCAGGCTCATTCGGTTTGGAGACTTGCCAAGCGCTGCTTGACAGCCAACGCATCGGATGCATTGGGCAACTCTTCGACATACCTTAACAAGTCTTTAAGGGCACGCTCTTTTTGACCCAATTCGATCAATGCCAAGCCACGATCTCTGACTTCAAAAATTGCTTCTGGATTGAGAACAATCAAGCGATCCATGACCAAAACAAGCCTTTGCCAATCTGCCTGACTGCTGAAAATTTCTTTGAGATTTCGAAGCATTCTGGTCAAGATATCGCGTGGCAGAGCGGGCTGCAAAAACAGGCCCAATGGCGTATCCATGTCGCCTGAGGTACCCATGTGGGGACGAAATGGCGCCAGGCGCTCTGCTAAGTGATCTAAACCCAATGAATCGCCTGTTAGAGGGTCCATCACAATCAAGCCCTCGGGCAGCGTCACCTTCACTAAGAAATGACCCGGAAAAGACACGCCTTCCGCTTGTAAGCCCAAGGCTTGTGCAAGCTCCAACCAGATAATTGCAATGGAAATTGGAATCCCTCTTCGCGACCGCAATACCTCATTCAAGTAACTGTTTTCGGGCGCGTAAAAATTGTTGGCGTTGCCAGCAAACCCCAACTCCGTGTAGAAAAATTGATTCAACACAGAAAGCGTTTTCAGCGGATCTGATTCAAATTTCAAACGACGCCTTAAACGAACCAAAAGCGCGTCAGAGCTTGCCAACACATCTTGAATATCCAACTGTGGCTCTTCATCTTGTGCAATGGAGGCAGCGGCTTCTAGCAATGGAAAGTCTGCATCTGTTTCAACCAGACTTTTGAAATAACTGAGCGGCGTCACTGCCATCAACTGGAGGTTCATTTGTCTGACTCCTCTTAGCGGCGCAACAAAGATTGCAAGCGCAGCCCGCTGAGGCGCAAACAAGCAAAATACAACAAAGCTGAGCCGATCAAGACCAAGGCCATGGTGCCTAATCTGCCCCACACCTGCTGCCGCATGGCCAACCAATCAAATGAAATACTTGCCCAAGCTAGAAAACCCGCCAATAACAAGCTGGCAAAAAGAACCCTTGCGCCAAACACAGGCCAACCTGGCAATGGCTTGTAACTGCCTTTGCGAATCAATCCAATCAATAGCCAAGCCGCATTCAATAAAGCTCCTAAGCCGATGGACAAAGCCAGGCCCGCATGGGCCAAATAAGGGACCAACACAACATTCATCACTTGCGTAAAACACAACACGACAACGGCAATCTTCACAGGTGTTTTGATGTCCTGACTTGCGTAGTAACCAGGCGCCAAGACCTTGATGGCGACAAGCCCCAACAAACCTACGCCGTACCCCGTCAGCGCCATAGTGGTTTGCTGAACATCACGGTCTGTAAAAGCCCCATAGTGATAGAGCACCGACACCAAAGGTTGAGAAAAAACCAGCAAGGCGCCAGCACAAGGTAAGGCTAACAGCACAACCAAACGCAAGCCCCAATCGAGCATGGCCGCATATTCATCCTGATCGCCCTTCGCACGAGCTGCTGCCAACTGGGGCATGAGCACTGCGCCAAGCGCCACGCCCAAAATAGCGGTTGGGAATTCCATCAGCCGGTCTGCGTAGGTCAGCCAACTGACGCTACCGGGGGCCAAATGCGACGCAATTTGCGTATTGATCAGCAAGGATATTTGAGCCACCCCGACACCGAGCAAAGCTGGCAGCATTAAAGCGGCGATTTGACGAGAAGCAGGATCTGAAGCAGACCCTCGAATGGCAGACCAAGTCAGGCCCATGCGAGGTAACAAACCGATTTTTGAAAGCGCAGGAATTTGAATGGCCAATTGCATGAAGCCGCCCAACATGACACCCGCGGGTAAGGCATAGATGGCCTGGATGCCTTTTGACTTCAGCCAAGGCGCTAGCAGCCAAGCAGCACCAATCATGGCCAAATTCAACAACACAGGGGTGGCAGCAGGGACTGCAAATTTTTTCCAGGTGTTCAATATGCCAGCGGACAAAGCCACCATCGACATGAAACCAATGTAGGGAAACATCCAACGCGTCATCAGAACAGCCGCTTCATACGCTTCGGGTTGCTGCTGCAGCCCGCTGGCCATGGCCCAGACCAAGAAAGGCGCAGCCAAAACGCCCGCAAAACTCAAGAGCAACAGTGACCAAGCCAAAAGCGTTGCCACATGATCTACAGCCTTTTTCGTGGCCTCATCACCGTTTTGCGCTTTGCTGGCCGCTAAAACAGGGACAAATGCTTGACTGAAAGCGCCCTCTGCGAAAAGCCGTCGGAACAAATTTGGAATACGAAAGGCCACATTAAAAGCGTCTGTCAGTGCGCTAGCACCAAATGCAGAGGCAATGAACAGTTCCCTGACCAAACCCGTGATGCGGGATGCCAGAGTCCATAGGGAGACGGTGGATGCAGATTTAAGGAGGCTCACAAAGAGAGTGTAGCGACTGAAATGACAGCTTGTCAGGCCCCTATGCCAAGTAGTTCTTTGGCTGATACAATAGCCGGCTTTGCTGACAACATCCTCAGACAACTAGGACACACATTAAATGGCTTCTGCTAAACCCAAGAAAAAGAACCCCCGCCTGGCATCAGGCCGGAAACGCGCACGTCAAGACGTGAAACTGAACGCAGCGAACACTTCACTGCGCTCCAAATACCGCACCGCTGTTAAGAACGTCGAAAAAGCTGTTCTGGCAGGTGACAAAACCAAAGCAAGCGAGTTGTTTGCCAAAATGCAAGCCGTTGTCGACACCGTTGCCGACAAAGGTATCTTTCACAAGAACAAAGCAGCTCGCGATAAGAGCCGCTTGTCAACCAAGGTGAAAGCCTTGGCCCTCGCCTGATCAATTGATCACCAGCCCGGCACCCATCAGGGTTGCCGCCGTTTGAAACGGGTGCGCTGTCAGCAAAGAAAAAGCAAAAAGCCGTCTTAGGACGGCTTTTTTGTGGGCGTCGTTCTACAGACAATTTCTATTGAGCAGGGTTTGTCAGCAAGCAAGCCTCGGACACTTGCAGGTTGTTGTCTTTGGCAAAACTCATGAGGAAGTCCCACGCCATGGGCTCATAGCCGCGCAGGTCGGTGTGAACCACCACACACTTGATGCCACCCAAGGTTTGCGGAATACACCAGGGTGAATAACTAAGGTGACTTCCAGGTGTGGCGCCTCCAGGTCTAAATTGCCCCATCACGCCAGCCAAGCGTTCAGCCCAATCGCTGGGGCGGAACGTGCGGCCGTCCAAGGTAATTCCTTGAATCAGAACTTCTTTGGCGTTGTTTGAAACCATCGATCAGAGGTTGGGGAAAATCATGGGCAGACATCAGGGATCGCCTCAATGCTGCATTGCAAAAGAATTGTATCTTATATAAGACTTGCCACTTATATTCTGCCTCTAAAATCTCTACTCAGCGGCCCTCTTCGTTGGGCCGATTTCTTTTCAGAGGAGTTCCCGCATGTCTGCTTTCATTGAAGCCACTTCGCCGCACACCATGAACACCTATGGCCGCTTGCCTATCGCCATGAGCCATGGTCAAGGTTGCCGAGTATGGGATGTGAATGGCAAGGTGTATTTGGACGCATTGGGCGGCATTGCTGTGAACACGCTTGGCCACAACCACCCTGAGTTGGTGCCCGCACTTCAAGATCAGTTAAGCAAAATCATTCACAGTTGCAACTACTACCATGTGCCCAACCAAGAAAAGTTGGCGGCCAAGTTGGTGGAGTTATCTGGCATGACCAATGTGTTTTTTTGCTGCACCGGTTTAGAGGCAAATGAGGCCGCTATCAAATTAGCGCGCAAGTTCGGCCATGACAAAGGCATCGACAATCCGGTCATCGTGGTCTACGAGAAAGCCTTTCACGGCCGCAGCATTGCCACCTTGAGTGCCACTGGCAACACCAAAATTCAGCAGGGTTTTGGGCCTTTGGTCGAGGGCTTCTTGCGCGTACCCTTGAATGACATTGCAGCTTTGAAAAAGGCCACTGAAAACAATCCCAATGTGGTGGCCGTGTTTTTTGAAACCATCCAAGGCGAAGGTGGCGTGAACCCCATGCACATCGACTACCTGCGCGATGTTCGTGCCCTTTGCGACGACAAAGATTGGCTCATGATGATTGACGAAGTTCAATGCGGCATGGGCAGAACAGGCAAGTGGTTTGCCCACCAATGGGCAGACATCAAGGCCGACGTGATGCCCTTGGCGAAAGGCTTAGGTTCTGGTGTGCCTATTGCTGCTGTCGTAGCAGGACCCAAGGCCGCCAACATTTTTCAGCCTGGCAATCACGGCACCACCTTTGGCGGCAACCCGCTGGCCATGCGTGCAGGCGTTGAAACCATTCGCATCATGGAAAAAGATGGCCTGCTCAACAATGCAGCCACGGTAGGCGCCCACCTGAAAGCACGTTTTGAAAAAGGGCTTGAAGGCACGAAAGGCATCAAAGAAATTCGCGGCCAAGGTTTGATGCTGGGCATTGAATTGGACAAACCCTGTGGGGCACTCACATTGCGCGCAGCAGAAGCCGGCTTATTGATCAGCGTCACGGCTGACAGCGTCATTCGCATGGTGCCACCCCTCATCATGACTCAGGCTGAAGCCGATGAAGTGGCCGATATTTTGCTGCCACTCATTCACACATTTCTCTTGGAGTCATCTTAATGCTTACGCAGGCACCCGCCACGCCTCTTCGGCATTACTTGCAATTCACAGATTTAAACGCTGAAGAATTTGCGCACGTTTTCAAGCGTGCGGCCTTCATCAAAGCCAAGTTCAAATCTTACGAAAAATACCAGCCCCTCGCAGACCGTACTCTGGCCATGATTTTCGAGAAGGCCTCTACGCGAACGCGCGTCAGCTTTGAAGCTGGCATGTACCAAATGGGCGGCTCGGTGGTGCACCTGACCACTGGCGACAGTCAACTTGGGCGTGCAGAACCCATCGAAGACAGTGCCAGAGTGATCAGCCGCATGGTCGATCTGGTCATGATTCGCACCTATGGGCAAGACAAAATTGAAACCTTTGCCAAGCACTCACGCGTGCCTGTGATCAACGGACTGACCAATGAATTTCACCCTTGCCAAATCTTGGCGGACATCTTTACCTACATTGAGCACCGAGGTTCTATTCAAGGCAAAACGGTGGCGTGGGTGGGTGATGGCAACAACATGGCCAACACTTGGCTACAAGCTGCCGACTTGCTGGGCTTCAAGGTCAACCTCAGCACCCCCAATGGCTACGAGGTTGACCCGGCAGTTGTGGGCGTTCGCAGTGCTGCCAGTACGCAGTTCTTCAAAGACCCGATGCAAGCTTGTGAAGGCGCTGATTTGGTCACCACCGATGTGTGGACCAGCATGGGCTATGAAGCAGAGAACGAAGCCCGCAAAAAAGCTTTTGCCGATTGGTGCGTCGACGAGGAGATGATGAAAGTGGCCAAGCCCGATGCGCTTTTCATGCACTGTCTACCCGCTCACCGAGGTGAAGAAGTCAGTGCAGAAGTCATCGATGGCCCTCAATCTGTGGTGTGGGATGAAGCTGAAAATCGCATGCATGCGCAAAAGGCATTGATGGAATTTTTACTCCTTGGAAAAGTCTGATTCAGGCTTTCAAGCCCACTGACCTATCACCGAAAATCTGTCGCTTAGTTAGGGGCCTGCATAAAGCCAAGGGACATCCATCACGGATTCCCCCATGACTTTCATGGCCACATTCCGGCCCCATCGCAGAGGTCCTTGAAGGTGAAAAATCTGGCCATTTCGAATTGAGCGATGTTGGACTTGTGCGTTGCGAGCCCAACGTGCTTGCGCGTACATTTGCAAGCGATCTTCTGCTTGCAAATCTGCTCTGGCCCAGCTTCTGGCCAATTCAGCAGCATCTTCAATGGCCATGCCTGCACCTTGCGCCAAGAACGGACGCATCGGATGCGCGGCATCGCCGAGCAAAGCGATTCGCCCTTTCGCCATTTCATGAGGGCCCTGTAGGGGCGGACGGTCACAAAGTGGCCACAGTCGCCATGCTGGCACTGTTGTCAGCATGTCCCGAAGGTCGGCATGAATGGGCCCCATGGCAGCTTCTAAATCTTGTTTGTTGCCCGCATGGTCCCAGTCATCCAAGGTGGCTGGGGGCGGCCCCTGGACCACCACCACGAGGTTCAAATACTCACCCCATTTGACGGGGTACAACACGGCATGAACTCTGGGGCCTACCCAAACATTCACATCTTGCAGTCGCAACTTTTCAGGAACAGATTGCATAGGCACAAGGGCTCGATAGGCCAACAAACCTGTCACCCTGGGTGCTGTGGGCGGCACCACGAACTGACGCGTTTTACTCCAAAGACCATCGGCCCCCACTATGGCGGCAGATTTAGAAAATTCGGTCAAACTGGCAGGTAAGTTGGTGCCACTGATCTGGATGCCTTGCGCATTCTGCTGCACGGCTTGCACTTCTGAATCAAGACGCAATTCAGCCAGGCCTGAGCGAATTATTTTTTGCAGCAACACACGATGCAAATCAGCACGGTGTACGGTGACATAAGGTGCGCCATAGGCGTCAAGGCTTCGCTGCCCTAAACGCAGCGACCCAATGACTTGCCCAGTTTGAGTGTCTTTGGCTTCTAGTTTGCGCGGCGTAAACCCAATAGCCTTGAGGTCTTCAGCCAATCCCCACGCATGCAAAGTGCGCGTCACATTGGGGCCCATCTGGATACCCGCACCTGCTTCAGAGAAAGTGGCTGCGCGCTCAAGCATTTGTGGCTTGGCACCAGTTTGGCCACATGCCAATGCGGCAGCGAGCCCACCAATTCCACCACCCACAATGATCATCGTATTTTCCACAAGCTTGATTTTGCAACGATCTGATTGCTCAAACTCTGTTGCCCATCAAAAAAGCCCAAAAGACCGAAATCTTTTGGGCTTCAGCACAGTGCTTAGCGCGCAGTTTTAGGCTGCAACACCCTTGGCTACTTCTGCATACTCTTCGATCTTGTCGAAGTTCATGTACTTGTAGATCTGACTTCCGTCTTTGTTGATTTCAGTCATGCTGGCTTGGTACTCTTCTGTAGTGGGAATGCGGCCCAATTTGGAACTGATGGCAGCAACCTCAGAGGAAGCCAAATACACATTGGTGTTTTTGCCCAAACGGTTGGGGAAGTTACGGGTGGAAGTAGACACCACCGTAGCGCCCTCTCGCACTTGTGCTTGGTTGCCCATGCACAAAGAGCAGCCTGGCATTTCGGTGCGTGCGCCTGCAGCGCCAAACACGCCATAGTGGCCTTCTTTGGTCAACTCGGCCGCGTCCATTTTGGTAGGCGGCGCAATCCACAACTTCACGGGAATGTCACGACGACCTTCAAGCAGCTTGGACGCTGCGCGGAAGTGACCAATGTTGGTCATGCAAGAACCAATGAAGACTTCGTCAATCTTGGTGCCTGCCACATCTGACAGCAGCTTAGCGTCGTCTGGATCGTTAGGGCAGCACAAGACAGGCTCTTTCAACTGGTCCATGTCGATTTCAAGCACATGGGCATACTCGGCATTGGCATCGGCCTCGAGCAAGTGAGGCTTGGCCAACCAAGCTTCAACCGCTTTGATGCGGCGCTCAAGCGCTCGCTTGTCGTTGTAGCCTTGCGCAATCATGTTCTTCATCAGAACGATGTTGGAGTTCAAGTATTCTTTCACGGGCTCTGGGTTGAGCTTCACGGTACAGCCTGCTGCAGAGCGCTCAGCAGACGCATCTGACAATTCAAACGCTTGCTCAACCTTCAAGTCTGGCAATCCTTCAATTTCCAAAATACGGCCAGAGAACTCATTGATCTTGCCGGACTTGGCAACGGTCAGCAAGCCTGCCTTGATGGCGTAATAAGGAATGGCATGCACCAAATCGCGCAATGTAATGCCAGGCTGCATCTGCCCTTTGAAACGAACCAGAATAGATTCAGGCATGTCCAAAGGCATGACCCCTGTGGCCGCTCCGAAGGCCACCAAGCCAGAGCCCGCAGGGAAAGAAATGCCAATCGGGAAACGAGTGTGAGAGTCGCCGCCTGTGCCCACTGTGTCGGGCAACAACAAACGGTTCAACCAGCTGTGAATAATGCCATCACCCGGGCGCAAGGAAACGCCGCCTCGGTTACTCATAAAGGCGGGCAACTCATGGTGCATCTTGACGTCAACAGACTTTGGATAAGCCGCAGTGTGGCAAAAAGATTGCATCACCATGTCGGCACTGAAACCCAAGCAAGCCAGGTCTTTCAGCTCGTCGCGCGTCATGGTGCCTGTGGTGTCTTGTGAGCCCACAGTGGTCATCTTGGGTTCGCAATAAGTGCCTGGGCGAACGCCCTGACCTTCCGGCAAACCGCATGCACGGCCCACCATTTTTTGCGCTACGGTAAAGCCAGCTTTGGTAGAAGTTGGAACCTTCGGCAAACGGAACAAGGTAGAGGTAGGCAAGCCCAAAAACTCGCGAGCCTTGACTGTCAATGAACGGCCAATGATCAAGTTGATTCGACCACCTGCGCGAACTTCATCAAACAACATGTCGCTGCGAAGTTCAAACTCGGTCAGCAGTGCACCGTTCTTCATGATCTTGCCTTCGTAAGGCAAGACATCAATCACATCACCCATTTCCAATTTGGAAACGTCCACTTCGATGGGCAAGGCACCAGAATCTTCTTGCGTATTGAAGAAGATGGGGGCAATTTTGGCACCCAATGTGACACCACCAAAACGCTTATTGGGTACAAAAGGAATGTCTTCACCAAAGCCCCAGATGATGCTGTTGGTCGCCGACTTGCGAGAAGAACCGGTTCCCACCACATCGCCCACATAAGCTACCAAGTGGCCTTTTTTCTTCATCTCTTCAATGAAGGCCATGGGGCCGCGCTTGCCGTCTTCTTCTGGTTTGAAGGCTGCATCAGGGCGTGTATTTTTCAACATGGCCAAGTAATGCAGTGGAATGTCAGGACGGCTCCAAGCATCGGGAGCGGGCGACAAATCGTCGGTGTTGGTTTCACCAGGCACTTTGAACACTGAGACAGTGATTTTTTTAGCCACTTCAGGGCGTGATGTGAACCATTCAGCATCGGCCCAACTTTGAATCACAGCCGTGGCATGGGCATTGCCTGCCTTTGATTTTTCAGCGACATCATGGAAGAAGTCAAACATCAGCAATGTTTTCTTCAAACTTTCAGCAGCCACAGCGGCCACTTCTTTGTGATCAAGCAAATCAATCAAGGGTTTGACGTTGTAACCGCCCACCATGGTGCCCAACAATTCTGTGGCTTTGGCTTTGCTCACCAAGGAAACAGACAAGTCGCCATGGGCGACTGCTGACAAGAACGAGGCCTTGACTTTGGCTGCATCGTCAACGCCAGGTGGCACACGGTGAGTGAGCAAGTCCATCAAAAAGGCTTCTTCACCTTGGGGTGGATTTTTGATGAGTTCAATTAACTCAGCAGTTTGTTGGGTATCCAAAGGCAGCGGGGGAATTCCCAGCGCCGCACGTTGGGCGGCATGTTCACGGTAAGCTTGCAACATAGTTTTCTCCTGTCTTACGAAATAAATGATTCACTCAAACTTTTTAAAATTTTAAAACGCCACAGCTCAGCGTTGAGCGCTTGTGAGTAAGTTGCTCACATCAATCAAAGCAGGCGGGGGGTTGATCTTCATGTCATTGGCAACGGCCACCTGATCGGGGTGGGCACATTCATCTGCCAATCGACGGCCATTTTTTTGATCCATCAGCATGGACTTGTTGGCCAACTGCAACCAGACAGCGCCAGCCTTTTCA